>OZSS01000954.1_pt1 | contig 13761 bp, 10 predicted proteins | sample 1779911 | NCBI WGS metagenome assembly OZSS01 (sample SAMEA2603589, study PRJEB24840) | metagenome | biome: Water; feature: Photic zone; material: Seawater sample | place: Mediterranean Sea | collected 2013-11-12 | depth 10 m | reverse complement strand
CATTAAGGCTGGGGGCGAAAATTGGTCAATGAGCGTCACAGGCCTTACTCGCGATAACGACGACTATGAGATCCCTGGGCATGCAGAACTCAACCCTCACGAAGGCGAGGAGGCTAATGGCATTTTAGAAAACAGTTTCGTCGAAACAGATTCCTACTCTATTGGTAATACTTGGTTCTTCAACGAAGGTAGCTACTTCGGCCTCTCTTGTTCTAACTACAATTCCCTATACGGAGTAGCAGGTCACGCACATGAAGAAGAAGAGGAAGAAGAAGAAGAAGAAGAAGAAGAAGCTCCAACTATCGTGGACCTTGAACGCAAACGCTTCGATGCCGAACTGGTCCTAATCGAGCTCCTTGACTGGATTAAAGCCGCTCGCGTCCGATTTGGCAGCACCGACTACATGCACGTAGAGTCTGAAGGGGAGCATGCAACTAGGTATGACAATGAAGGTTGGGAACTAAGAGGTGAGATCGCCCATGACTCATTCGCTAGCTTTGATCAAGGTGTAGTCGGAATACAATTTGCCGATAGCGACTTCTCTGCAATCGGCGAGGAGGCTTTTACTCCTGGGTCTAATACCCAGAATCAAGCTATTTTTATTAGCGAGCACATTCACAATGGAGATCTTCACTGGGAATTTGGAGCACGCGTAGAAAATCAAACTGTTGATCCTGATGATCAAGCTGTTGTTCCTGCTGGCCAGGCTACTGCTGGCCAGGCTAGAAATCTTGGTAGTTATTCTGATAACGCGCTAAGCCTTGGCGTGAGCGCTATTTGGAATTTTGCAGAAAACCAATCTTTGACTCTTTCTTTGCAGCGATCTCAAAGGCACCCTACTTCAACAGAGCTCTACTCATTAGGAGCGCATATTGCAACAGACCAATATGAGTTTGGCGATCCAAACCTAGGACTAGAAACAGCTCACGGAATAGACCTCCGCCACAATTACAGTGCGGGAAATTGGTCGACTACAGTTACAGCTTTCTATACCACTTTTAACGATTATATCAACTCTAGGAACTTAGGAACCCAAACCACCATAACCAACGATGAGGTAGACTCTCCACACTTTGGGGAATCAGTAGATTACGACAATTACCAATTCGAGGCAGTCGATGCCTTATTCTATGGCTTTGAAGCCGAGGCAAATTACATTGCCTACAAATCTGCAGGAAGCACCGTAACTGTAGGGCTCTTAGCAGACTATGTTCGGGCGACGAATGAAGATGATAACACTAACTTGCCAAGAATCACACCCATGCGGATCGGTGGTAAGCTTCGTATAGAAAATGGGCCGTGGACAGTCGGGGCATTGCTACGCCAAAACTTCAAGCAGTCGAAAAACGCGGAATTTGAGAGTGAAACAGCCTCATTCACTGAGCTACAATTTGATCTCTCGCACAGCATAGAGCTAGAAGGGGGTGAACTTACACTTTTTGCACAGGGGCGTAACTTGCTTGATGAAGACATTCGCCGCCACACATCATTCATTAAGGATAAAGCACCCTTACCGGGAAAAAGCGTAAATGTCGGCTTAAGCTACAAGTTCTAGAAACCGTTAATTATAAATTTCCAAGCCCTGCGGCGGTCTTAGACCTCGCAGGGCTTTTTTGTTCTTACAACAACCGCACCTAGCTAGCGCTGTCTTTAAGGTCAAAATTAATCTCCTTAATAACTAATCACAGACTCCCAATCGACTTCTTAGCCTCATAAAGTGTTGCACAATTAGTAGAAAACATTTGCGTAATTTCATGCCTGATTCTTCCAGCAAATTGTTTGTTACAGCCATCGATCGCCTCAAGGCCAGCGGAGGACGCATGACAAAAAAACGCGAGCTTTTATTGGGTGCATTACTAACCTTCGACCGTCCGGCTTCGGCTGAAGAGATACGCGAAAGAGCCGAACTGGCCCAGTCAGACCTCGTCACAGTTTACAGGAATCTCGAAACCTTTGAAAATATAGGAATGTTGCAACGTGTGCTCCTAGAAAATGGCACACAGCTCTTTGAACTAACCGCCCCCGATGAACATTATCATCATCTGATTTGCCGTGAATGCCATAAGACTGAGCGCCTTGATCTTTGCGTAAACAATGCGGTCTTTAACCAAGCAAAAAAGCATGGCTACACTCAAATCGCCCACTTAATGGAAGTATACGGCGTCTGTAGTCAGTGCGAGGGCAGTTCCCGACAGACATACGCCTATTCGTGATCGTGACAGCAACTGCTCTTGCGACACAGTCGGAAATTTCGAACATGGGCACTCGCTAAGAAAACGCCGCCTATTGCATTTAACCAAACACCTGCTTGCATGGGGATCGGTTCGGCAGATAGGTCCCGCACGCAGGTTTCGCAATCTGCCGAAGAGACCGCGACATCCCCTTCGCTAGCGTAACATACACGCTCTTGGACCAAAGCAAATAGTAGGATTGATAAGCCGATTGCGCTCAATGCAAGCACCACACGATCCTTGTGGTTACGGCAACCCATGAAGACCGCAAAGATTGTAGTCGGCAAAACTAGGAAAATCATCCAGAGGTGGAAATCCTGATGCACAAAAAAGCTAGTCGCGATAATGGGAATCGCCATGATCAAGATCGGAGTTAACAAACAGTGTATCGCACAAACCGCAGCCATCCCGATCGCGAGATGATCGAGCCAACCGTGGCGGCGGGGAGTGCTAGCATTTGTGATTTTCATACAATTTTGTGAGAAAATAGATGATTGCTATCGTATTATTTGCAAGTTCCTTTCAATAAATTTATGCGTGTGGACATCGCCTCAGCATATAAAAATCCGAGCTTTAGTAAAAGACCTTATCCAGAAACAAGCCTTTTGCCGGAGCCGTCACGATGCGGTGGGTCCGCTTTTTCGATTCGAGGATCTCGGCGATGTCGTCGGGCGTGAGGCGCCCGCGCCCGACAGCATAGAGTGCTCCAGCGATGCTGCGCACCATTCGGTAAAGAAAGCCACTGCCTTCGGCATCTAAGCGGATAAACTTGCCTCGTTGCTTGAGCTGTAAGCGACTTACAGTTTTTACCGGATTCGGATCATTCTCTTTCCCGTGCGTCGCACTATAGGCGGAAAAATCGTGCGTGCCCAGGAGGCGATCCGCCGCTGCTTGCATTTCCTTGAGGTCGAGCGGCAGATCGCGGCAGGCCCAAACATAGCGGTCATCGACGGGGTCAGCACGCCCCAAGTAATAGTTATAAAGATAGCGCTTACCCGATACAGAAAAGCGGGCATGAAAATCGTCGCTGACCGATTTGACGGACTTGATGCGGATCGATGTGGGCAAAATAGAATGAAGTGCGCGAACTAGTTTTTCCGGCTTATGCAACCACTCCGCATCAAAATGGAAGCACTGCCCACGCGCATGCACGCCCGCATCTGTCCGCCCGCTTCCATGCAACTGAAGCGGAAAATCAAAAACCTGCGTGAGTGCCGATTCGATATGGTTTTGTACGGCACCGCCACCAGGCTGGCGTTGCCACCCATCGAAATCAGTGCCATCGTAGGCGCATGTGCATTTCCATCGCATTGAGCATGGACTCTTGCCAAAGCACGAACGAATGCAAGGCTAGCCACGATGTATAATCTCGAACTCTGGCAATATGTGCTGCTTATCCTCAGCGCGTTTTTCCTTGGCCTGGGTAAAGGTGGACTTCCTGGCGTAGGTAATTTGACGGTGGTCTTGGCGGCGCTCGTACTACCAGCCAAGGCATCGGTCGGTATCCTACTGCCGATTTTAATCTCGGCAGATATCATCGCGGTGCTCGTTTACCGACGCCATACCGAGTGGCGCTACATTAGGAAACTCGCCCCCTGGGTGATCGTCGGAATCGTGATCGGCTACTTCGTCTTCAGCCGAGTGGACGATGCGCAGGTGCGTTTCTTAATCGGCTTTATTTTACTCAGCATGACAGCCGTACATTTTTATCGTAAATGGGCGCGCCGCAAGGCATCGGAGGGCGACACACTTCCTCAGCACCCGGCTTATATAGGAAGCGCAGGGATGATTAGTGGCTTTGCTACGATGGTGGCCAATGCAGCTGGACCTGTCGCGGCACTCTATTTTATCGCTTCTGGGCTACCAAAATATGCCTATATCGGTACCGCAGCTTGGTTCTTCTTGTTAGTCAATCTTTTCAAAGTGCCCTTTATGGTCCATTTAGAGATCATCAATTTCGCATCGCTGCGGTTCAGCGCTAAGTTCATGATCTTCTCCGTGCTCGGCGCCGTGATCGCGCCTTTTATTGTGCGGCATATTAACCAAAAAGTCTTTGAATTCTTGATCTGGTTCTTTGTGATCGTGGGCGGCTTGAAACTTATTATTACTTAAAGCTATGGGCAATAAATCGACACGTAAACTCTGGGCGGCACACATCGCTCGAGGGGGGCACAAGGCCGCACCAAGCGGGACGGCTAGCGTGACGCTTGGCAAACAGTTCTGTGGGCGCGTTCTCGGGATAGACCCTAGCCTGCGTGGCAGCGGCTTTGCCGTCCTCGACTACGGTAAGGACAACACGGCGCAGATAATTGAAGCCGCTACACTCAAGCTGCACCGCAAGCTTTCGATGCCCGAATGTCTGGGCGCGATCGGCAACCAAGTAGACGATTTTTTGAACCAGCACTCGGTCGAACACGTCGCAGTGGAACAGACGATCTATGTGCAAAACTTTCAGACTGCTCAAATTCTAGGGGCGGCTCGAGGGGCGGCGATTGCCGCGGCAGCGATGCGCGGCTTGCCAATTTTTGAGTATGCTCCCTTGCGGGTAAAACAAGCAGTCGTCGGCAAAGGGCGGGCGAGTAAGGAGCAAGTCGCCCGCACCGTACACAATATCACGGGGACAGATTTTGAGCTGCGTTTTGACGAGTCTGATGCAGCGGCAGTGGCACTCTGTCACGCCTTTACATGGCGCGGAGAATAAGTATTTTTTATCTTATGGATACGAATACCAAACTACTTGGGTAGAACTAAATGAAGATCTTTATCTCTGGCGTGAGTTCAGGACTGGGCTATGGCCTAGCCAAAGTTTATCTAGCTACGGGCCACGAAGTCTATGGCTGCAGTCGCCGCAAGCCCGAAGATCTAGTCGATCAAGGGCTCTACTTCGCAGCAATCGACCTTGCCGATTCAGGGGTAGGGCCGAGCAAGTTTTGTAAACTGATTAACGGGGAGCTCCACTTCGATTTGGCCATCCTTAATGCAGGTAAGCTCGGACAAATCCGTGACATGAAGGAGGCATCGTTAGAGGATTTGCGTGAAACGATGGAGATCAACGTTTGGTCTAACAAGTGGCTGCTCGATTGCCTCTTTGCCGATGAACGAAGTGTCGAACAGGTTGTCGCCATTTCATCTGGCGCATCCCAATCAGGAAGTCGTGGCTGGAACGGATACAGCCTTTCAAAGTCAGCACTGAATATGCTGATCAAACTCTACGCGGGCGAGCGCTCTCAGACGCATTTTACATCACTTGCCCCAGGACTGATCGATACGGCCATGCAGGATTACCTGACAAGCCTACCCCAAGACCCACGTTATGGACCACTAGATATTCTAAAAGCAGCGAAAGGAACTGAGATCATGCCCGACGGTGAGACCTGCGCCCGAAGACTGATCGAAGCATTTCCAAAACTTTTGCAAGTCGAGAGCGGAAGCTACGTAGACATCCGCAAGCTTTGAGGGGGTGCTAAAGCACCTCAATGTAATCCTTAAAAGCATACCAGCTCTCGGCATAATCCTGCAAGCGGTAGAGACATTCACCCCGCCAGTAGTAAAGATTCGGACCCGTATTGTCCCCTCCTAGCAGTCTATCTATAATTGGCAATGCTCTTTTATAATCTCCTCTTTCCACAAGCATGTAGATGAGCGCAGTGCTCTTTTCGGAGTCATTAGAGTTGAGCTCAATCCCTCTCATGAGCCGTGCGAAAGCGACCTCATCCTTCTGTATTTTGGGAAGGTTCGGCGCACCAACATTCTTACGAATCAGATCACTCGCCGCTCGGAAATCAGCCTGCTTATGAAGAGACAAAGACCTTAGCCACCAGTTGTTATTAAGTGATTCCCCATGTTCGGAAATAAAGGCATTCGCCGAACTTAAATCACCATTGTTTAGCCAATTCTCGACAATTCTGCTGCGTTGCGCTCGATCAAAAAAACTTAGCGATGGATTTTTTGAAAGCTCATAACTGATCTCACTAATTAGTTTCTCTCCCTTCAGGGAACTTATATACTGAGTACGGAAGTGTGGGTTGATTTCGGATAATCGAGCCATTTTTTCGCGCATCTCGCGGGATGCGGCCTGCTCAAGCATACGATCAAAAATAGAGTCCATATTCTCCATTTCACGTAGTAAAGTCTCGCGCCATGCCGAAATGACCCTTCCTGAGTTGATGGGCAACCAAGCAATACCCTCCTCATAGCTAACCACACCTAGGATTGGCTCAACGAAACGAGCTCGCGTGAAATCGGCAGCCGCCTCCTCTTGGTCTCCACTATTCAAAAGAACCAGTTCCGCCCGCTGGAAATAAGCGCGCCAATCAAAAGGATAAAGCGCCAACCAATCATTGGTAACCGAGTTGGCAGTCATATAGTCCATAGCCGAAATATGGCTTTGGACTTCTTCCTGATAGCGAGCCATCCGGATAGATGAGTGCCATGGTAGGTTAAAGACACCCGCTCCCAACCACATTAACCCGAAAGCGATGAGTGTCACAGCAGGGATTCTCCAGAAAACAATCGGTAGGCTAATTTTAGGGCGATCACGACTAGGCAAAGCTAAGGCTGCGAAAAGGATGGCAAAGTAAACTGTTCCCGGACGATGCCCAGATACATCGACCAGTCCATGAAGTAAAAAGATGATCACCGCGACTAAGGCTAGGAGGCGAAAAGTCGCCCCACCGCCTTCCATCATACCACGGTAGCGCAAGGCAAAACCAATTAGAAATACGCTCAAAAACCCGATTGCAAGCAGACCGCCCTCGGACGCCAACCATAACAAATCGCTTTGTGGATGCAAGATCGGCAGGTAGCTCTTAGAAGCCTCCCGATATTGGGGAAACACAGTCGAGAAAGAGCCCAAACCAAATCCACTGAGCGGCGCATCAAACACAAGTTTAGTAGTATCTTGAAAAATCTTTAGGTGCTCACCTTGATTGAATTGTGAGTCAGAGGTCGCAAAACTCGATATGCGCTCCATCGTGCGGTCACTGGTAAGCAAAACCATACTAAAGGCGATTATTGCTACAGGTAGACCGATCTTAAAGGGCCGAGGCCATGATCGGGCACGCATACTAATCAGAAGCCAGAGCCCATTTCCGGCAAAATAGAGGAAGGCGCAGACAGGGGACCCAAGCAAGAAAAGGCCCCCTAGACAAAGTGCACTCGCTGGTATACCCACAAGGGGTATGGGGTTGCGAGTACGCATCCCCTCCATAGCATAGGTAGAGGTCACAATCCCCCCAAGGAGAAGGAGGTTGGCGGTCTGGTGAGGGCTCGGAAAAAAGCTAAATGCCTCTGCCTCCCCCACCCCTAGGAAGCGCGCACCGACCAAATTGCCCCAAACCACGGCACCGGCGATGACAGAAAGTAGTATCGACAAGCAGAAGAATAAGCAGCGACGCCCCGGCAGATTGACCTTCCATTGTAAAGACGCGTAAAGCCAAGCGAAACCAGCCAAAGCCATGAGCCAAGCCTCGAAACTAATCCAAGGCTGCACCGACAAACTCGAGGGTAGCTCCAATCCGAACGACTCGACCGCGTCTAGTCGCCAATCTGCCGTAGGCCAATAAAACTGCGGAACAAATGCAAGCAATAGACACGCGAGCAATCCAAGCACACCGAGATCACCTAGCTTACCTAGGCCGCGGCTAGGCGGATGAATCAATAAAGCCGTTCCAGATAGTATTAGCGCAAAGCCCAGCGCCGCCACATGATGACTCCCTCCAAGGATTACCAATAAGAATACCCCACAAAATCCGATAAGAAACGCTTTGAAGACTGGAGACTCTCGTTTTATTTTTGGCAACTGAATCAGGCCATGCGACCCGATCGGAGCCGATGCAAAAGAATTGGTCGGAGGGGGGCTCCGCCTTGACTTAGAATGGACGTGAGACCTTTTGGATAAAGGTCCAGCTTGTCGTCGTTTCACCGAATTACGGCGATGCTTACCTGATCTGGGGTCCATCACGTCTCAAAAAATATAAGAAATCTAAGCGCTAGATAGAGGTATTTTATGCTCATAGCCAGTAAATCCTATCATTCGACCTAAAAGATGGCAAATATAGTCAGAAGCTCATAGCCAGAGCGGGGGCATCAAATTAGATCATAAATAAACACTTCCAGCGGGTGATTAATTAAAGTATGTGCTAACAAGGGCTCTCTCTTTTTCCAGGGCTGCTTTTTCATGTCGACCTAATCAAGCCTGAGGCACTACATCTTTAATACAGACGCATGCCACCTCTAACAAAAAACGACCAAACCATATCTGGTGTCCTCGAAAGGATCATCTACTTCAATGAGGAGAATGCCTACTGTGTGGCCGAAGTGCAGGTGCCCGACAGCAAGCAACCCGTCACCATACTCGGTGCACTCCCTGGAGTGCAATGTGGTGAAACACTCCAACTAAACGGCGAGTGGACACGCCACCCACAGCACGGCGATCAGTTTAAAGTCGCCCAGTTCAAATCTCAGCTCCCCGCCTCCGTCCACGGTATTCGCAAATACCTCGGTAGCGGCCTCATCCACGGTATCGGAAAATCTTACGCCAAAAAAATTGTTGGTCACTTCGGAGCCGATACTCTCAAAGTCATCAGCGAGGATTCGGGTCGCCTCCACGAGATCCCTGGTATCGGTAAGCAACGGGCGAAATCAATCAAGGCTGCATGGGATGAGCAAAGCGCCGTGCGCGATGTCATGATGTTTCTTCAGACCTATGGCATCACTCCTTCCCAATGCGTGCGCCTAGTCAAAAAATACGGAAGCGGAGCCAAGCGTATTCTCCAGGACGAGCCTTACCGACTCGCTGAAGACATCGAACGTATCGGCTTCAAAACTGCTGATAAAATCGCACTCAACCTTGGGTTTCCAACCAATTCTAAAGAGCGCATTGATGCAGGTATTATGCACACCATGCGCCAACTTGAAGACGAAGGCCACACCCTAGGCACAGAAACTATGATCCTCGAGCAGGCCACCCAGCTGCTCTCGCTAGAACCGAGCCTAATCCAGCAGCGCATCAGCGCGCTCGACCAAGGCGAGCGCCTCTACGGCATTCAGGCCTACGACCATAACCAAGAAAATCTTGGCGGCGCCTATCAACTACCCGCCACCGCAGGCGCAGAGAAACGCATCGCAGAAGCAATTGCCCGTATCTCCCAAACCGAATCAATTCTGCCATCAATCAAAGTCGATGCTGCAATCGAATGGGCCCAATCCCGGGCTGGTTTCGAACTCGCCGAACAACAAGCCGCTGCACTAAAAAATACTTTCGCCGCAAAAGTCTCCGTCATCACTGGCGGACCTGGCACTGGTAAGACCACAATCCTACGTGCCGTGGTCGACATCGTAAGCGCCAAGCGGGCCCGCCTTTGTCTCGCCTCCCCAACTGGCCGCGCTGCCCAGCGCCTAGCCGAAGCCTCTGGAGCTGCTGCAAGCACCATTCACCGGCTTCTTAAGTATGACGCGCTTACGCGCAGCTTCACCCACAACGAAGAGAACCCCCTACCCTGTGATTTCCTTATTCTCGACGAAACAAGCATGCTCGACACACGACTCGCCGCGAGCCTCTTTCAAGCTATCCCGAGTGGCGCTCACCTACTCCTCGTTGGCGACGCTGACCAATTACCCTCCGTCGGCGCAGGTAATGTACTAGGTGACCTCATGGCCGCGCCGCCAGCAAAAGTCACTCGGCTCGACACCATCTACCGACAAGGGAAAGAGAGCGGCATCGTCACCACCGCGCATGCGATCCTCAAAGGTGAGACACATCCCGGGATGACCTTTCGCAGCCTTCGCGATCTTGACCCGTCAAAGGACTTCACTTTCATCGAAGCCGAGCAACCTGAGCAGTGTTTACAGGCAATCAAATATCTGGCCAAAGAATACATCCCTAAATCGCACAACATCGACCCGACGCGAGATCTACAAGTGATGTCACCTATGCATCGGGGCAGCGGCGGTATCACCATTTTGAATACAGAATTGCAGGAAGCACTCAACCCAAAGCCAAAGGCTGAATCGCGCCTGCGCTCCGATCCCGACTACGCTCCCGCAGCACAAACCCACTTTCGCGAAAAGACCCGAAAACCCCTGCCTGCTGAGATCGAATACGGCAGTAGCACTTTTAGGATTGGCGATAAAGTCATCCAAACCCGCAATAATTACGATAAGAACGTTTACAACGGTGACACTGGTATCATTAAAGCCATCGCCGCCGATAGCTCCGGAATCACGATCGAATTCGACGAACGCGTCGAATACACCAAGGGTGAACTATCAGAGATACAGCATGCATACGCCATCTCCATACATAAGAGCCAAGGCAGTGAATACCCAGTCGCCATCATCCCGCTCCTCAAGCAACACTTCCTGCTACTCCAGCGTAACCTCGTCTATACCGGCATCACCCGCGCACGGCGTAAAGTTTACATCGTTGGTTCACTCGACGCCTACGCGATGGCGATTAAAAACAACAAACAGCAAGTCCGCCGCACCCACTTACAAACCCGCCTACGCAGGGCCTGTGAGTGTCAAGACTCTGAGGCCAAAACCTGAATCTGACGAAGATCAAGTTTACCCGTTGCCAGCGTCGGAATGACTTCTACCCGCTTGATCTCTCTAGGTATCCACAAGTTCGCTAGCCCTGCGCCATTCAGTTTCTCTCGAACATCCTCGAGCTCCAAGTCCATTGCGGCCAAGAGTACTAGAGCCTCGCCCTTTGCTTTATCGGGCCGGCCGGCCACCGCGATCATGGGCTGTTCCGCATCGAATAAATTATAGGCCTTGATCAAGGCGTCTTCTACCGTGCCGTGCGGCACCATTTCTCCAGCGATCTTTGAAAAACGCGAAAGTCGCCCTTCGATAAATAAAAATCCATCCTCATCAAACCGTGCAAGATCGCCAGTAATAAACCACTCGCCCTGCTTCACCTCTGCGGTTCTTTTTGGCTCGCCGAGATAAGCTCTAAAAATGTTCGGTCCCTTTAGCATCAATAGGCCGACCTCGGTTACTTCGATATCTTTCATAGTGTTCGGATCTAAAATACGTGCAGCATGCCCAGGCATCATCCGGCCAACAGAGCCCCGGCGACTGCCTTCCGTCGAATTACCTGGGTAGTTTACGCCATCTGGTATCGAAGGCGTGTTTACACTAACCACGGGTGAGGTTTCCGTCAGACCATAGCCTTCAAGGTATACACTTCCAAAGCGCGCTTCCCACGCGTCGGCAAAGCCTTCAGGGGTTTTCTCTGCGCCCGCGACTACATATTTAAGCGAGGCCAACTGCTCGGGATCGATTTGCTTGATGTAGGGTTTAAGGAATGTCGGTGTCCCAATAAGGATAGTAGCCGAGTCGGCCTTGATCGCTTCAGCGACTTTCTTCACTTCGAGCGGACTAGGCAGTGTGACCACGCTACAGCCTCGCAAGAGTGGGTACCAAAGTGTCACGGTGAAACCAAAACTGTGAAAAATAGGAAGGTTCGCTATGACTTTTTCCGAGACGGGCAAGAGCCCTGTGGCATCAATCTGTGCGCAATTACCCAGTATGTTGCGATGTGTCAGTACGACGCCCTTAGGCTCGCCAGAACTGCCACTGGTAAAGAGCAAGCCAGCCTCAAGCTCACCGCCCTCATTGGGAATCTTGAGGATCCTCGCGAGAAATTTTGCGGGGCACAAATGAATCCAGCAAATTAGCGCTAATGCTTTAACCTTGGGCATCGATTTCATCTCTTCGACGAGGTCAATGATACCACCCTCTGGCCACGGGAAATGAGGAATCTTATGCTGCACCCGCTCGCTTGTGAGCAAACAATCGACATCTGCTTTTTGCAGGCAAGTTGCCGCACTGGAAGGGCCCAAGGTGAAATTCAAATTCACCGGGACTTTGCCCGCGAGCACGACCGCTAGATTAGCAATATAAGCACCCAAGCCAGGTGGAAACAAAATGCCGACACGGGTCTTCGACGTCCAATCAGTCAAGCGCCGCGATAGCATGAAGGAAACGGCGAGCAAGAACCCGCTTTTCATCGGGCGACCTTGCAAGCCGCGGTCGACTATCAGCTCTTGACGCGGGCGGCTCGCAAGCGAAATAAAACTCTCGTAGGCCAAGTGGCTTTTCAGCTCGGGTCGTTGCTGAAAGGCGACTTCATCAAGGTCTATCATACGGCTAATGAATCGTTCTCCATTATTTGCCTCAACTCTTTTCGAGCTATGACTCACCTAGACTTCTAATTCGGCTTCTCGAACTCTGAGCACCTCGACTAGCATCGCCTCTTTGATGGCTTCGAAGCCCTCATCAGATACACAAGAAATAGGATAGACCTTGTCTTTAACCTTCTTCTGAAAGGCCTTAAGGTTTTCGGCTGCGTTCGGCTCATCCATTTTATTGGCGCAAATCAATTCGGGCTTACGCACAAGGCCAGGCATGTAAAGCTTCAGCTCGCTCTTAAGCACGCGGTAGTCGCCGAGTGGATCACGCCCATCAGCACCTTCCATGTCGATCATGATGATAAGCACTTTACAACGCTCAACGTGCTTGAGGAAGCGGTGACCGAGACCTCGATTTTCACTCGCACCTTCGATTAAGCCAGGGATGTCAGCCACGGTGATACGTTCAAACTGCTCGGGAAATTCCAGCACCCCAACAGTGGGGAAAATCGTGGTGAACGGATAGGCGCCGGTCTTGGGGTGCGCATTTGTTATCATGTTGAGCAAAGTAGATTTACCCGCGTTGGGGAAACCGATCAGGCCAACATCGGCGATTGTCTTAATAATGAGGCGAAAGTCACCCTCCTCGCCAGGCTTTCCAAGTGTGAATTGTCTGGGTGCTTGATTGGTTGAGGATTTAAATTGCGCGTTACCCTTGCCTCCTACACCGCCTTCGAGAAGTAATACCTCGTCGCCGTGCTGAAGCACTTCGGCGATGAGGTCGCCCGAGTCACGGTCCACGACGATAGTTCCGACAGGTAAGCGCAGAGTAATGTGCTCACCCTTGGCGCCGTGTTGGTCGCTACCGCGTCCCGGTTCACCATTTTTAGCTTTCCAGCCAGGCTTGAAGTGGAAGTCGGTCAAATCGGCGACATTCGTGTCGCCCACTATATAAACATTACCACCCACACCGCCGTCGCCACCATCGGGCCCACCCTTCGGCTCATATTTAGCACGGCGGAAGCTGAAACAGCCATCGCCTCCTTTACCTGCCTTAAAACTGACTTTTACCTCATCGTAAAACATGACCTCTTTTCAGCCTAGTCTAAGTGCATTGCAAATCTAATTCCGCCTGAAGAACCAAGGCCACGATAAGCTAGCGCCTGAACTTACGCAAAACATTCGACACTCCGCTCGATCAAGCTCGCACGCTAGGGCAATGCGTTTTGTACCGCCTGACGAACTATATCATTGCTCAAACTCTGCGGCAGAATGGTCACTTCGCCGTCTGGAGTGTATAATAAGTAGAGCGGCACGCCGGAGCGCCCAAAGTTCTCGAGCGCTTCAGTGATGTCTGAGTCGTAACGTGTCCAGTCAGCCTCCAATGCGACGAT
>OZSS01000953.1_pt1 | contig 13771 bp, 15 predicted proteins | sample 1779911 | NCBI WGS metagenome assembly OZSS01 (sample SAMEA2603589, study PRJEB24840) | metagenome | biome: Water; feature: Photic zone; material: Seawater sample | place: Mediterranean Sea | collected 2013-11-12 | depth 10 m | reverse complement strand
ATTCCTGCTACTGAAGATTTAGAAATCAAACCAAACATTCATACAACAAGATTTCTAGTAAATCCCACGGGCAAATTTGTCGTAGGGGGGCCTCAAGGTGATGCCGGACTTACTGGAAGAAAAATTATAGTAGATACTTATGGGGGTTACGCAAGACACGGAGGAGGGGCATTTTCTGGTAAAGATCCCACAAAAGTGGATAGATCAGCTGCTTACGCAGCACGTTATGTAGCTAAAAGTATAGTTAAGGCAAAATTAGCAAAAAAGGCAGAAGTACAATTAAGTTATGCAATTGGAGTTGCAAAACCGATTTCCATTCTTGTTGAAACTTTTGATACTGGCGTTATTTCACAAGCTAATTTGACTGAGCTCATTAATAAGTACTTTGATTTAAGACCAGCAGCAATTATAAAAGAATTTGATCTAAGAAATCTACCCCAAAAAATGGGTGGTACATTTTTCAGAAAGACTGCATCCTATGGACATTTTGGCAGAAGAGATCTAAATCTCCCTTGGGAAAAGGTAGAAGAAAAATCAGCCCAATTAGCGGAGGCTTCCAAAGTATTTTTATAAAAATATTTATTCTATGCCTGATAATTTTTATGGGGGATTAGATTTTGGAACTAGTGGCGCAAGAATATCAATAATAAATTTTCATGAGAAATTAGTATATTCAAATTCAGTTCCTTATTTATGTAGCTTTAAAAATCCAAATTCTTGGATCAATGCTTGTGAAAAACTCTTAGGGTGTTTACCTATTGAGGTAAAAAGTAACCTTCAAAAATTGGCTATATCTGGCACATCAGGAACTTTAACAGCATCAAATTTACGAGGAGAGCCAATAGGAGAAGCAATATCTTATGACCAAGCATGTAATGAACATAAGATCCTTCTTGAATCATTAACTTCTGGAGAAGATCATCTGCGAACTCCATACAGTAGTCTTGCTAAAGCATTACAACTAATTGATAAATATGGGACAAATATACTTTTACGACATCAATCTGATTGGATCACTGGTTGGTTTTTAAAAGATTGGACTCATGGAGAAGAAGGTAATAATCTAAAACTTGGTTGGGATCTAAAAAAAGAATCATGGCCAAAAAGCTATCTCAATACTTCATGGGGAAAATGCCTGCCTCACATAATAAAAAGTGGGAAAATTATTGGACAGGTGAATTTTAATTTAGCAGAGAAATTTAACTTGAATAAGAAATTAATATTAATCTCAGGCACTACTGACTCTAATGCAAGTGTAATAGCTGCAGGTTTAGGCAAAGAAGATGGTCTCACAGTTTTAGGAACAACTATTGTAGTTAAGAAAATTATTGATAATCCTATAAAAAAACAAGGAATTACAAACCATAGAGTAAACGGCAATTGGATATGTGGAGGAGCATCAAACGCAGGTTGCGGTATATTGTCTAAGTTTTTCTCTGATTTAGAAATAAAAGAGCTCAGTCGACAAATAAATCCATCAAAAAACACTTCTTTAAATCTTTTACCTCTCAATAGTAAAGGAGAAAGATTTCCTGTTAATGATGCTAATTTAAAGCCGATACTTGGTCCAAGGCCAGTAAGCGACTCACTTTATTTACATGCATTATTCGAGGGTCTAGCTAAGATCGAATTGAAAGGATGGGAAAAGCTAGGCGAACTAACAGGTTCACTTCCAAAAAAAATTATTACTATTGGTGGAGGCTCAAAAAACCCTCAGTGGAGAAAAATAAGAGAAAATATTATCAATATACCAATAGTTTCATGTAAAAAAACTACTTCATTTGGTACAGCCTTGTTAGCGATGAACTCAAAATAAAAGTTTTTTTAGATATTTGATAAAGATATAAAATTTTTAATTAAAAGGGTTTCACAAACTACACATCTTAATTTAGAGTATATACGTTAGAGCCGGGATAGCTCAGTTGGTAGAGCAGGCGACTGAAAATCGCCGTGTCCCCAGTTCAAATCTGGGTCCTGGCACCTTTAATCCTAGTCTATGACTGGGATTATAATTTTTAAAGTGGTATGGAAGCGGTATGGAAGTATCGCTTCCTTTTTTGTGATAAAAATTAGTACTGAACTTCCATACTTTCTGCTCTTAAATAACAACTTTGATCTTTCTGGAAGTTAGCAAATTAGTAAATGAACTAATTCTTATTAAAAATCAGAATTTTGAAATAGGGTGAAAAGTAATAAATGTAAAGTAATAACATAATTTTTTTAAGTGATTTTAATCTTGGAAAAATGCTATGAATTCAAATTGATGATAGTATTTTTGTAAATTTCAAAACGATGATGAAAAAATATTTAAATTAATTCCTCTCTCCTTTGTTTTTCTGGTATTTGCACCAACGTTGAGAGCAGAGGATTTCACACAATCAGGATTAATGGCAAAATCATATTGCAATAAAATAAAATATGAATTAATGCCTTATGAAGATATTATTGATGAATTAGCGCTGTATCTAGAATCGGAAGATACAAAAGAATGGGGAGAGAGAACTATAGAAAAAATGAAAGCAAAAAACTGTTTTAAGGGAGAAGTAACTTTTCAAAAAGAACAAAAGTTAACTCAAATGGAATACTGGAATAACGCTTGGAAAAAATATGATGATGGCGATATTGAAGGAGCGCTTAAAATACATAAAACAGCATCAAGATATTATCCAGAAGATTATAATTTTTATAGGAAATGGGAAACATATATGGAGAAATGGGTGATAAAACTTCAGCATGCAGTAACTTTCTTAAAGCAGAATTTTGGGGAGATAAAAAAGTTATCAATTTTTTATCAAGCAAAAATGGACAATGGTGTAAAAGAGGGTATGAATATGGCAATTAATACTTTATGACAAACTATTTAAAAAAATTCCATATTTTCAATGATATGACAATTATCTCATCATTGCTTATTTATAAGTTCGCCAGTATGGAAGCAGTATGGAAGTGGTCATTTTAAAAAAGAAGATTTAAGTTGTAACTACGATTTCAAGCATCAATTCTTGTTTAGACCCCGTTCAAATCTGGGTCCTAGCACCTTTCAACCCTGTGTATGACGGGGTTTTAAAGTTTTAAATGGTATGGAAGTAATGGATTCTACAAATAATAATTAAGTTATAACTACGTTCTCAGAGGTAAAGATCTATCGGCGACTCATTCAAATCTGGGTCCTAGCACCTTTAAAACCCTGTCTTTGAAGGGGTTTTTATACTTTCAAGAAATAGTAGGTTTATAAATTTTTCATAATTTAATTTTTATAATTGAAAATTTTTTAGTTTTCAACTCTGCAGACTTGACCAATAACACCCAAAATCAGTTTATCTCCATTTGGATCTTGCCAATCAGCTAAATCATTGAAATTACTATTTACTTCATCGATAGAGACATCAACATCTCTAAATGATTTTTCAAAACAATTTATATCCATTGTATAAAGAATATCCTTAGTAATTTCACTTTTTGTTTTGGGAATAAATTTACTCAATACTCTTACAGAACCATCCTCATTCCTTTTTATACTTTGCCTATCCCATAACTGCTCTCCATATTCACTTTTAGGGACTCCAACCCACTCATGAGGCAAAGCTTCTGATTTTTTTATTGAAATACAAAAGAAAACGATAATCGAAAGGACTAAATTAATGAAATATCTAAAAAATATTGAATTAACTTTATTCTTAGAATTAATCATGACTACTTATGGAATACAAAAATTTTTTATTAGTAGGAAATAAAAAATTAAAAATTTGTAAAAATTTTTATTGATTAGTATTTCTATTATAGATAGAATCAAATATTAAAATTAAGAATTTACTTCCAATAAATTTATTAGAAAAATAATGAATAAAATACAGAAATTTTTCTCAGTAGTTTTTTTTATAGCAATATTTGTTGTATTGATTTATTTAATCCAAAATTATGGCATTGAACCTCTAAGGAACAAAATAGAAAGTATGGGGATTTGGGCTCCTTTTGGAATATTCATACTCAGAGGAGTAAGTATTATTTTACCTGCCCTTCCAAGTTCAGCTTATTCTCTGCTAGCTGGTTCATTACTAGGATTTCAAAAAGGTTACATGACAATAATCTTTTCTGATATCGTTTTTTGCCAAGCTGCTTTCTTTATCGCAAGAAATTATGGTCGGGTTCCTGTACGTAATTTAGTAGGCCCGAAAGCAATGCAAAAGATTGAAAGCTTCAATCAAAACCAGCTAGAAGAAAATTTCTTTCTTATGACAGGTTTACTAATGACTGGCCTTTTTGATTTTCTAAGCTACGCAATTGGTATTGGAGGAACTCGCTGGAAAATATTTACTCCTGCATTATTAATAAGTCTTCTAATCAGTGACTCGATACTAGTAGCAGTAGGAGCTGGAGTTAGCCAGGGAGCAGGATTATTGCTAGGGATTGCTCTTTTGGGAATGTTTGCTTTAGCGACTATTTCAGGATTGGCAAAAAATAAAATGCCTAAATAACAAAACAGTTGATAATTCTTTAATCAAAGAAGAAAGATATGACATTTTCGCAAACAATAACAATATAAATAATGATTCATGCAAGAATAGAAATCGATTAATTTTTAAAGTTATTAGATGACTCCATTTAGACCAACTTCATATGATCGCCCTGGAGAACAAATATCAACTACTCCTTCTGGATTAAAAGTAACTTCTGCAAAGAGATTAATGGTGGATTCAATGGTAAGAATGATACAAAAAGCAGAAAATCATTCCGTAGAAGATAAACTTGACGAAGAATCTAACAATAATTAATCAATTCATTGATAAAAGTATAGGAGAGTGGAAATCTATTAGAAGTACTCACACTTTAGCTTTTCAGGAATTTGAAAACTCAACTAGTAAAATATATATAAAACATATCAACAAAAAAAATAAAAAAGTCGTTGAAATTTTTAAAAATTATAAATTTAGTTTAAACCTAGAGAGCATCGTCATTTCTATAAACTGGCAAGCTATTAGTGATTGGGACAATAATGATATCCGTGAGGGAGATGAAACTATTCTGATTTTTTTACCCAAAGATGAAAATTCAGGAATTGTTTTAAGAAATAAAGGTTATACAGAATCCTTTATTTCATCATCCAATTATTTTGTTGATGAACAAAATAACTTACACATGAAAACTATTTATAAATCAACAGTTTCCGAAGAAAGAATTTCCTTTTTATCCACTCATGTAAGATCTAGATTTTCTACTATTAGAAATCTTGAAAATAACTCAGTTATACAGACGTCCCATACTTCAGAGATAAGGAATTTAGCTAGTTTAAAAGATTAATTATCCTTTCAAATTGAAACTCTGTTTCAGATATTAATTTAGGAAGAAAGCCTTTGTTTCCACGCATATTATTAACTGTTGAATTCAAATCAGAGATAGTTGCATCTCGCATTAATTCAAAAACCCTTCTTGCATTTCTTAAAGGTACCCCAAGAGCAAGATAAGTATTTTTAAGATCCTTCAAACAACTTTTTTCTAAAACTGATTCGTCATTAGAAATTAAAAGATAAGCAACAATCCTTAGGATTATTTCTCCATCTCTTAAACAAACGGACATCTTGTTAGTTGTATTTAAAGATATTTTTGAATTAAGTGAATCTTGATTTTCGCAAATCATTGCTGTCACAGCGTCTGCTGAAATTGCATGTGAATTATTCGTTATTGAGTTTATTGCATCTAATCTTGAGTTTGCAGTATTAATAAATTCCTTTATATTGCTTAAATCATTTAATTTCTTTTCGGCTGACAATAGTTGATTATTCTTTGAAACTGACATTCCTGTAGTAAAAAATTAAAGACCGATATTAAGAATAATACAAAGCTAGAAAAAACAATACAATTTCAAAATTAACGCAACGCTTCTTAATTAATAACTTGATTCCAAAGTGATAGTTGAAATAATTCAAATAAAAATTTTTTTTCCGCTAATATTAATTAACCTATTAATAAAGTTTTGGATCAACAGGATTTAAAATTATCAAAGAAACTTATTTCCTCATATAAAAAGAGATTGGAAAAAGAAATTTTAGACAGAAGTATGAAATTAAAAATGCCTCAAAATAAATTTGAAGAAATAATTAATAACAATAATGAACTTATCAATTTAAAAAAAACGTTAGAAGATCTAGAAAAGGAATCTGAATCTCATAGTAAAGTCTGATTTTTGAAAAACCCTTCCAAAAGTGCCTCAAACCAACAATTTCCTTTTTAAGTCCCTAAACAATCAACAACTTCAAGCAGTAAAACATGTTTATGGACCACTATTAGTTATAGCTGGTGCAGGTAGCGGAAAAACTAAGGCTCTCACTCACAGAATTGCAAACCTTATTGAAGGTAACTCTATAGATCCCCATAACATTCTCGCAGTCACTTTCACCAACAAAGCTGCCAAAGAAATGAAAGCAAGATTAGAGGTTCTTCTAGCCCAAGAATTAGCTTTTAATCAATTTGGTCAGCCTTGGACAACTCTCAAAGAAATTGATCAAAATCAATTAAGAACAAACATTCACCAAGAGAGGCTTCAGAACCTTTGGATCGGTACTTTCCATTCTTTATTTTCAAGACTTCTGAGATACGATATTGAAAAATATACTGATCCAGAAGGCCTAAAATGGACAAGGCAATTTTCAATTTACGATGAGACAGATTCTCAAACATTAATAAAAGAAATTATTAGTCAAGATATGAATCTTGACCCAAAAAGATATGATCCCAAAAAGATTAAAAGATTAATAAGTAATGCTAAAAATCAATGCTTAACTTCTAATGATCTTTTAGAAAAAGCAGATAATAATTTTGATAAAACAGTTGCAGAAGCCTACAAGAGATATAGAATTTCTCTCTCAAAAAACAATTCTTTAGACTTTGATGATCTTCTACTTTTGCCTGTTTTCTTATTGAGGCAAAATGATACAGTAAGAGATTACTGGCACAAAAGATTTAAACATATTTTAGTTGACGAATATCAAGATACAAATAGAACACAATATGAACTTATAAAATTAATTACGGCTGGAAATACTGAACCAAAAAAATTCTTCAATTGGGAAGATCGATCAATTTTTGTAGTTGGGGATGCTGATCAAAGTATTTATAGTTTTAGAGCAGCTGACTTCAGAATTTTAATTGGTTTTCAAGAAGATTTTAAAACTTCAATCAACGACGATACAAAATCATCCTTAATTAAATTAGAAGAAAATTATAGGTCATCTTCCAATATCCTTGATGCTGCAAACTCACTAATTGAAAACAACTCTGAAAGAATTGACAAAGTTTTAAAGGCTACTAAAGAAAAAGGGGAACTTTTAACGTTACTCAGCTGTGATGATGAAATTTCCGAGGCAGAAGCAATTACCAATAAAATAAAATCACTCAATAACTATAATCAAAACCCAATTTGGAAAAATTTTGCAATTTTATATCGAACTAGAGCTCAGTCGAGAGTACTAGAAGAATCTCTTGTAAGGTGGCGCATTCCTTATACAATTTTTGGAGGATTGCGTTTTTATGATAGAAGAGAAATTAAAGATGCTATAGCATATTTGAAAGTTCTGGTTAATTCTTCAGATAACGTTAGTCTTTTACGAATCATAAATGTTCCTAGAAGAGGGATTGGTAAGACCACTATTCAAAAACTTAATGAACTATCTAATAGGTTAAATATTCCATTATGGGAGGTTCTTAATGATAAGCAAAGTCTTGAAGAAACAATAGGTCGATCATCAAAAGGAATTAATAAATTTACTGAAGTTATGAATGATCTACTGTGTTACCTAGAAAATTCAGGTCCCGCTCAACTACTTCAACTTATATTAGAAAAAAGTGGTTATTTAAGTGACTTGCTCTCTAGTGGGACTGAAGAATCTGAAGATAGAAGAAATAACTTACAAGAACTAATTAATGCAGCTACTCAATATGAAGAAGAGACAGAAAGTGGAGATGTAGAGGGATTTCTTTCTACAGCAGCCTTAACAACTGATAATGATACGAAGAAAAATAATCCTAACTCTGTAACTCTCATGACTCTCCATAATAGTAAAGGTTTAGAATTTCAAAATGTTTTTATCACTGGGCTAGAACAAGGTCTCTTCCCTAGCCATAGATCAATAGATACTCCCTCACTTCTTGAAGAGGAAAGAAGATTATGCTACGTAGGTATTACTAGAGCTAAAGAAAGAGTTTTCTTAAGTCATGCTAGAGAAAGAAGATTATGGGGTGGAATGCGTGAAGCAACAATTCCTTCAATATTTCTTTCAGAAATACCTGAGGATCTAATGGATGGCGAATTACCACAAACTGGTGGTGCTTCAATTAGAAGAGATTTGCATCTTGATCGTTTAACAAGAGTTGATCGCAACAATCCAAATGAATTTGTTAACAAACCAATAAATGCAGTAAGAAAATTATATTCAGGGCCAAGTAAAGGGAAAAGCTGGATAGTTGGAGATAAGCTAATTCACTCAAAATTTGGGAAAGGTGAAATTATACATATTTTTGGGAGTGGGGAAAAAATATCATTAGCCGTAAAATTTGGTGATAAAGGAAGTAAAATTCTAGATCCCAGATTAGCTCCAATTCGTTATGTAAGTTAAAACTCATGAACGATATCTCTGATTACATCCAAGGGGAATTAATCAAAACTCCATTTAATCTATATAACCTTATTACTAAATATATAGAATCTAATGACAATACTAAAGTGGCTTTTGTTGGCGGTTATTTAAGAGATCTGTTAATTAGTAAATTCCACAAAAAATCGTTTTCTAAACCTGTAGATATTGATCTTGTTATTGAAGGATCCTCTATTTCTCTTGCAAAATTTATAAAAAAAAATATTGTAAATGTAGATTTATGTTTAATCAAGGAATTTAATTTATACAACACTGTCGAAATAAATATTAATGACTATAAAATTGATATTGCTTCTGCAAGAAAAGAAATTTATTCTGCTCCAGGCTTAAATCCCACAGTAAATAAAAGTACTATTGAGGAGGATCTTAAGAGGAGAGATTTCACTATAAATTCAATAGCCTTCGAGGTCTCGACAAGGAAAATCTATGATCTTTATGGAGGAATTTCTGATATAAAAAGTAAAAAATTGAACTTACTTCACAGTAATAGTATTTTAGATGATCCAAGTAGATTAATTAGATGTGCAAAATATGCTTCAAGGTTAGATTTCAATATTTCAAATAATTCCCTCAAACAATCTCAAGAAACAGTTAGACAATGGCCATGGAAAAGTTCAGAAACGCATCAGAAAATGATTGACCCTCCTGCACTAGGCATACGAATAAGGATGGAACTAGCTGAAATATGCAAACACGATAATTTGACTAATGTGATTTCGATAATTCATAAATGGAAAATTATCTCAATCTTAAATGAAAATATTAAAGTCGATAAAAGATTTTTAAGAGGACTAAATTGGATTAAGAAGTTAAAGGGAAATCATATGCTTTACTTATTAAAAGATTCAGAAGATTTAGAAAAAGCATGTAAAAGATTTTTGATAAATAATAGTGAGATAAAAATATTAGAAGATTATATAAATATCAAAAAGATATTAAATACAAACCAAAAAAATTTCAATCATTTTTCTCCATCAAGTTGGACAGAATTTATTGAGGACAGAAACCTTAATGATGAGACAGTCAAATTATTAATTTGTGATGGAGGACCATACTGGCGTAACTTATTTAAGTGGTTATTTATTTACAAATTCATAAAATCAAAAAAAGATGGAGAAACATTAAAAAAAGAAGGATGGGACCCAGGTAAGGAGATGGGAAAGGAAATCAAAAGACTAAGATATTTGGAAATTGACAAATTAAATAGAAATTAATTACATTTTTACAACCTCTCCAACCTTGTACCATTTATCCTTTAGAACATTTTCATATTTACGATTGCAACTAATCAACAAGGGTCCACATGTTTGAGGATCTAATAGTAATGATATTCTCTCGTTAAAAGTCTCTTGATCTAATGAATTTTCGTTTAAAAAATTAATTATTCTTTTCTGCTTATTTACTTTATAAATTTTGTCAAAAATTTCTTTATTAGATTCATACAAAGTACTTTTAACGTTTTTTCTTATTAAATCAAATACTCCAGGATAAGCTTTAAATGCAAATAAATCTAATAAAACTTTTAGTGGCTCAAGATTATTGCTTTGCCTATATAAATTAGATGATTCAACCATTTCTTTAAGATGTCCAATAAATCCATATCCAGTAATGTCAGTCGCAGCATTGACTAATGATTCTTTAAATTGATTTTGAAAAAGATAAATTTCATCAATCAAATATTGCTGACTCTTTACTAAATTATTAATTACTTCTGAAGAACTACCTAGCATATTAATATTTTGCATTTGACCAGCAAAGTAAATCCCAACGCCCAGAGGTCTAGACATCATGAGAATATCTCCAATATTTATTCCAGATTTAAGCCATGGTTTTGCTCCATTTTTTAAAATACCTTGAACTGTTAAAGAAATATCCATTCCCAATGAATAAGGTTTATTTACTAAACTTCTTGCCTCAAAAGTATGGCCTCCAAGTAATTCACCTCCATGCTCCTCAACTGTTGATTTAATACCTTGAAGTGATTGAGAAAAGAGGTAACTCTGAAATTCCCTTTCAACTTTTGGTAATGAAATTAAAGCCTGCGCGGATGAAAGTTTGGCTCCGCATGCCCACAAATCTGAGCAAGCATGCAAAGTAGTAATTTTTGCATTAAGCCAAGGATCACTTACCAAAGCAGGAAATCCATCTACACTTTGCAAGATAATATCTTGACCATTTTGATATATCTCAACTGAATCTTCAGGTGATGAGGCAAAAGAATTTAAATTAGAATTTATTAATGATTTATTCAAAACTAACTGAGGAATTTTAGCTGCACATCCTCTGCAATCATTCAATGAAATATTTTTTTCACTACTCTTCATCATTAGCCTTTTTGATCTGAACTTTTTAATAAAGTTGAGATCAATTTTATGCTTTAATATCCAAAAAATAAAAGAAGGGCCGAAAACAAAATTGCGATAAATAGCAAAAGCCTTTGGATGATGACTTGGAAATATATTTACTATTTGCAATCCGATCTTTTGAGGAAACCACTTTTTTAATGATCTCCCTTCTATATCTTTTTTTAGATTTTGTACTAATGTATTTACAACTTTTACTGCAAAAACTCCCGATGCTGGTCTTTTTGCTGAGCCTAAAACTGCGCAATCACCGACAGCAAAGATTCCAGAGAAACTTTTTATCTGTAAATTCTGATTTGTAATTATTCTGCCATAAGAATCCGAATCTAATAATTTTTTTTGTGCCCATAACGGAGATGTATTTCCAGTACATAAAAGAATCTTGCCATAATCAAAATTAAGTTTTTCAACTAATTCAATATTTGAGTTCCGTAAACTTTTTAGAATTGTATTATTAATTTTTTTTGAATCACATAATAGTTTTAAAGGTCTATCTCCCCATCTTTTTCGCAAAGCATATGATACTTCAATTGCAGCAAGGCCACTCCCAACAATTACAAATGGAAGTTCATTAAATGAATCAAAAATGTCCTCTTTTAGTATTGAGTCATAAGCCCTTAAAAAAGGTTTAATTGAAAAAGCATTTCGATTTTTAACTAGTGATTCAAATTCTTTTGGAATTATTGTTTGACTTCCATAATTAAGCACCAACTTCGAATAATTAACTGAAGGTCTATTACTTAAAACAATTTTCTTTAAATTGAAATCAATATCCTTTACTTCTTCTTCTACAAAAGATACTTTTGCATTTTTTGCTAAAGATTTTATATCAATTAAACTCTCTTCTAAAGAAATTGATTTTGAAATAACCGATGGGAACATCGCCGAATAAACCAAATGAGAATCTCTAGATATAATTGAAACAGGAATATCTGGCATTAATTTAGGACACATTAGCCATTTCTTCATTAGAAGAACGTTTGTGTGGCCTCCTCCAATTAGTACTAGATGATTAAAAGTCATTTACATCACTATGAATAAAGAACATTTATTACCAATTGAAAAATCAAGATTAGGAGTAATTGGTGGGAGTGGGTTTTATTCAATGGATCAAATAGAGTTCTTAAGAGAAATAGAAATCAATACTCCCTATGGTAAACCGTCTGATTCAATAAGAGTATATAATCTTGGAAATCTTGAGATAGCATTCATTCCTAGACATGGCAGAACACATAGATTAAATCCTTCTGAAATTCCTTATAAAGCAAATATTTGGGCTTTAAGATCAATAGGAGTAAGATGGATTATTGCTCCATCAGCAGTTGGTTCATTACAAGAACAGATAAGGCCACTTGATATAGTCGTTCCAGATCAATTTATAGACAGGACAAAAAATAGACCAGCAACATTCTTTAATGAGGGAGCTGTAGCACATGTAACTATGGGAGATCCCTTCTGTACAAATTTATGCCGAATATTAAATGAAATCGGAGAAAAAAATATTCCTGGCGGCAGACAATTGCATAGAGGGGGTACTTATCTAGCAATGGAAGGTCCCGCTTTTTCAACAAGAGCAGAATCTAAATTATATAGAAGTTGGGGATGTTCAATAATAGGAATGACGAACCACACAGAAGCAAGATTAGCTAAAGAGGCTGAAATAGCTTACTCATCATTATCTATGGTTACTGATTATGATTGCTGGCATCAAACTCATCAAGAAGTTTCTGTAGAAATGGTTTTGGATAATCTAAGGTCTAATACTGAAGTGGCTAATAAAATAATCTTCGAAGTAGCTAAATTAATTGAAAAAGAAAGACCAAAAAGTAAGTCTCATTTTTCATTAAAAGATGGATTGATAACCCAAAAAGAAAATATCCCAAGCTCCACAAAAGAGAAACTAAGGATATTTACTGATTCTTATTAGATTATTAGATTTTGGAGATTTACAGCTCAAGGTTAAGGATAACGTTAGCCTCCAGCTCCGACACCTTGATAAGATCCATAGACAAAAATTCCTAAAACAAAGATTACTGCGATACCACCTGCTGTAGCAACAAGCCAAAGAGGTAGAGTTCCCTCAGTCCATCTTCTCTCCCATGCTACTGCTGGTCTACCATCGGGAAGTCTATCTGGGATTCTTCCATCAGGTCCTTTTAATTTACTCATAATTTTAATTTAGTTGAAAAAGTAACTGGAAAATAAAATTCCCAAAACAAATACTGATAATAAGCCTAGATAAAGACTTGTACGATTAAGTTCAACTGGAACTTTGTTAGGATTTTCGTTTACTTGCATGATGTTTAAATTTATCTGGCCACAAATTGCATAGCAGCAATTGAACCTAAAAAGAATACTGAAGGGATAGCTAAAGCATGAACTGCTAACCATCTAACAGTAAATATAGGATAAACGCGGACTTCAACAGCCTGCATTGGAGCTTGAGAATTAGACATAGTTATTTTGTTCTTAAATCTAGTTGGGACTTAGCTTCAAATCTTTGTGTTACAACAGGAGCTTTTGCTTCAGAGGCCTGAAAATAACTATCCGGACGAGGAGTGCCGAAAGCGTCGTAAGCTAAACCTGTGTATACGAACAAAAAGCCTGCTATAAAAATAGCTGGTAATGTTACTGCATGAATAATCCAGTATCTAATACTGGTGATTATTTCAAAAAATGGGCGTTCACCCGTTGAACCTGCGGCCATAATCACAAATGTTTACCATATGATCTTACAGTGTAAAATCATAAGTTCGCGAA
>OZSS01000952.1_pt1 | contig 13783 bp, 13 predicted proteins | sample 1779911 | NCBI WGS metagenome assembly OZSS01 (sample SAMEA2603589, study PRJEB24840) | metagenome | biome: Water; feature: Photic zone; material: Seawater sample | place: Mediterranean Sea | collected 2013-11-12 | depth 10 m | reverse complement strand
GTGTGTGATCAATGATACTGATGTTTTTCTAACTTATCAATTTATTCGCTTTGCATAGTTAGATAAAGGTGAAGAAGCTCGGGTGTCAGTCATAGCCTCCGAACAGGTCCTGAGCCATCGGAAGGTGGCGATCAATGAAATTCATCATATGTATTACAGTTGAGTCTTTGTCGGATAAGACAACCGCTATCTGTCCCGGACCCTCCCTTCTAGGTACGGGAGGCATTAATCTGCTGTCTGCATACTTCAGAGTGGGTTCTATATTGTAATGAGAGCCCGAAAGTGTTGAAAAAGGCACACCTTTATAGAAACCTGAAGATGTCATATGAATGTGGCCAGATATGACCTGCCGGATTTCAGGGTGGCTCTCAATAAGTAAATTTGCGAATTCGACATTATTTTTCAAAATAATGTTTCCCGTCTTAACATGGGCATCAACGAAATTATGATGGAGTACAATAATTACTGCTTTATCCCGGGCTTGTGTCAACTTTTCGCGCAGCCAATCTAACTGAATTTTTTCAAGAAAACCAGCCGCGGAGTATTTCGGGCAAGAGGAGTCTAATATTATTATTCGGTGTTTTTTGATATCGACATAATAGTCAAACTTTCCAGTCTCCTTAGACTGAATTTGACCAAAAACTTCCAAAAAGTTCTCCCTATTGTCATGATTTCCTAGCGTGAGGTATGAGGGTGAATTCAGTAAACCGAAACTTTCCTTGAGCCTGTGATAAGCTTTAGTCTCGCCATTATCTGCTAAATCTCCACCGAAAACAACATAGTCCACGTCGTCATGATAATTATTTATAAATTCAATGCATTTGTTGAGACGCTCCGTCGTATCCAAACTATGTGATAGTTGACCCTCTGGAACAATGTGAAGGTCAGATATTACTATTAACTTGAGAACCTGCTTATCCATTATGTACCGCTTTCTTGTCTTGGAATATTAAAACCCAACTCGGAAACTGCAGACACTAAATCAGGTGCGATTTTGTGGCCAAGAGAAAGCATTTCTGTGTCAGGTGGAAGCAAATCCGGAATTTGAATCGTGATGCAGCCTGAATTAATCGCTGATTTTGTCCCTGCAGGCGAATCTTCAAATGCGACGCAGTTTCTGGGATCAATCTTTAAGAGTGCAACCGTTTTCGTGTAAATATCTGGAAATGGTTTCGGTCTATCAACTTTATCACCACCAACAACTACTTGAAAATTTTTTAAAATACCGACCTGAGCAAGGCGTTCTTTTGCATAGACTGTGTGAGAGGAAGTCGCTACAGCCATGGGCAATTTCAATGATCTGAAAAAGTTCAAAACAGTTTTTACTCCGGGCTTTAAAGTGATCTCTTTTTCATATGACATTATTTCATCCCATACTCTACAGACTCTATCGTAATCTTGACCAAGCTTTTCTTTCAGTAACTCTTCACTCAAATCCTTACGAAGCCCGACTGAAAATAGATACATATCTAGATATTGCGGTAAACCTAAATTAAGCACCGCCCGATTAAAAGCTATGTGATATGACCGTTCGCTGTCTATCAAGGTACCATCCATGTCAAATATTAAGCCCAGATATTCCATCTAGACTAACCCTTAATTCCCGTCATGGTAATGCCTCGTATAAAAAGTCGGCGTGCGCATAGAAACGCAATTACCATCGGAAGCGTTACAACTGTAGCAGCTGCGAAGGCGCCTTGATTGTCTGTATAAAAACCATCGGAGTACTGCATCATAGATAGGGTTGCTGTAGTTTTATCCATTGATGTTACTACAATGAGGGGCCAGTATAAATCATTCCAATGCGCTACAAATGAAAAAACAGAAAATGCAGATATTGCTGGGATGGCGCTAGGTACTACTAATCTGATCACTATTTCTATTTCGGTGAAACCGTCTATTCTTGCGGCTTCGATTATACTGTCGGGAAAGGTTTTGAAAAATTGCCTAAATAGAAATATCGCAAAAACACTAATAAAAAACGGGAAACACATGGCGAAATACGTGTCTAGCATGTTGATTTGTACAATACCAAGGTATATTGGTATCGAGGTAACGTTTATTGGAATTGTTAATCCCATTATAATTGAACCGAAAAGAATATTTTGTCCCTTGAATTTCAATTTTGCTAGAGCGTATGCGCAAGGTATAGATGTCACAAGCTGCACAATTAAAATCAATATGCATACAATAAGACTGTTTAAAACGAACAGGGCAAAATCTTGTTCGAATAAAACGCTATAGTAATTTTCGAAGATTTGAGGTTCTTTTGGCCAAAAAGTCCAGTTCTGGTCAAACATTTCATGCGTTGGTTTGAAGCTTGAAGAAATCATCCATATAAAAGGAAACATCATTAGCCAAGCGCCTGCAAAAAGTAAAAGATAACTAATCACCGTCATTATATCAAAATTTTTAAATCTCCAGTATTTTTGTAAATTGTGAATCATCAATAATTAACCTTTTTGTCAATGAATCTGGCTTGAAGAAGAGCAAACACAAAAATTATTCCGAGAAAAACGATACTTAAAGCAGACGCATATCCCATATTAAAATATTCGAATGCTTCCAAGTAAGTAAGATACAGAAAAACTTCGCTTGCCCTATCCGGTCCACCCTGTGTTAAAATAGCCACAATATCGAATAACTTGAATGCATTTATCGAATTAGTCACCGCAACAAACATACTTGTTGGAGCTAACATTGGCCAAGTAATATAAATGAACTTATCAAAGCTACTGTTTATACCGTCAATTTTACCTGCATCGTATAGATGCCCCGGAATGGCTGTGAGGCCCGCTAGGAAAAGTACCATATTAAAACCAATAATCGACCATAAGGAGATCAAAGCTAACGAATAAAGTACTATATCTCCTGACCCTAAAAAGGCTATTTTTTCACCTCCAAAAAAAGTTATTGTGCTATTTATAATACCGATCGGGTCTAATAACGCATTCCAAACAAGAGCCATAGCCGTGAGAGTGCTGGTTACAGGCATAAAATAGAATACTTCGAATAAAGATTTGAATTTCTTTTTTTCAAAAATTGATATCGCTATAAATAATCCTGTGCCAAAACCAACTGGAAGTACAATCAGTGCATAAATTATTGTGGTGGATAAGGAATTGAGGAATACCTCGTCCGTAAACATCTTGGCATAATTCTCGCCTCCTACAAAATCAAAATTATCTCTAACCAGTGTGTAATCGGTGAAGCTAATTAAAAGTACAACTACGGTTGGGATTACATATATAATTAATATCAGCGTGACAGCTGGAAAACTAAGAAAGTAACCGGTAAGGGATTTTTTTATCATGACTTTTTATCCTGTCCACTGGTAAAGCTTTCCACTCTCTCACCTTTTTGATCGAATAAGTTAGCATCTTTTAAACACACTTTTAATTTGATCGTATCACCAAAACTTAAATTGCCAGAAAATGATCCCTTTGTAACACGGATTCGAACTGCCGATGAATGAGACAATCTAGAGCAGTGCACGAATAATTCATGACCTAGATCCTCTATGCTTTCAATTTTTACATCTAACGTAGCCTCTAACACCTCTCTGCTTTTATCGCTATTTTTTTCATGAGACTTTTCTGACATAATCAAAAGATCTTCTGGCCTTATTCCAAAAACAAAGTCTGCTATATCAGCTGATGAATACTTACCCTTCACAGCTTCTGATACTTTTTCTCTGATCTCTTTAAAATCAAACAATGGCACAATGTTTATTTCTGGAGAACCGATAAATCGTGCAACAGTCGTATTAGTAGGAATTTTGTACAATTCACTAGGGGTCCCAACTTGCATAAACTTCCCTAAATGCATCAAACCAATTTTTGATGACATCGTCATCGCCTCTGTTTGATCATGTGTCACATATACAAATGTTAACCCAGTTTCTTTGTGTAGTTGGGTAATTTCAGTCCTTACACTTTCTCTCAATTTGGCGTCGAGATTCGAGAGTGGTTCATCCATTAAAAATATGTCGGGGTTCCGCACCAAGGAGCGACCTAATGCTACTCGCTGGCGCTGACCACCTGACAATTGTCCGGGTTTTCTATCCAACAAGTGCTCAATTCGTAGTTTTCTTGCTACATCATCAACGTTCTTTTTAATCTCATTTCTTTTGACAGAGTTTAGAGTGAGAGCGTTGACTAATGGGATTCGCTCGGCGAGGGATGTTTTGGCCATTAGCAAAGGCATTTCTAGATTTTGCCTTACTAGCATGTGGGGGTACAAAGCGTAATCTTGAAAAACCATAGCTATATTACGATCTTTGGGATCCATATGTGAAACGTCGTTATTGTTGATGTAGATCGAACCAGTGTCGGGCGTCTCTAAACCAGATATAATCCTAAGCAAAGTAGATTTTCCACAGCCTGACTCCCCAACTAGGGTAAAAAATTCACCTTGTTTTATATCGACATTTATATTGTGGAGTACTTTTGTATCCCCAAAAGATTTATTGACATTATTTATTTGAAGTCCAGACATTGAAAATCCTATTATACCAAGGAGGGTCCTTTTGACCCTCCTTGAACTCTTTAACTTATTTCTGCATTAAGTCTTCAGCAATTTTCTGCAACTTTGCAGCACCCTCTTTTATAGGAGTTTCACCCAACATTACGCTTCTTATGACAGTTCTCTGCTCACGCCATATTTTTTCTGACTGAGTTCCTTTGTATCCCACCCATGGACCAGCTCTCTCGAATTGATTACCAGGTGTTGCGAAATATGGATTTTTCTTGTAGTAATCTCCTAAGTATTCGGGGAGAAGAGCACGTTTATTTGTTGGTAGATACCCAGTAATTTTTGCTGCAAACTCCTGTCCTTTAGGACCTGTAACAAATTTAATATACTCCCAAGCGGCATCTATCTTTTTTGGATCTTTTGTTGTAATCACGCCAGCATTTCCGCCAGTAGGGAGTAAACCGTCTTTATCATTCCATACTGCAAATGTCGTTGACTTTAGATCAAACTTGCCACCAACTTTCTCTTGAATTGATTTAGCCCCAGCTGGAGAGGTTGCAAAAAAGCCCATGTTGCCTTCGGTAAATGCTGTGCTTTGTTGTCGGTAATCTGCATCAGGGTCGTAACCTGCTTCATCGACCCAACTTTTTACCATTTTTAGGGCGTTTATGCCATAATCATTTTCGTTGAAGGTAACTTTATCGCCGGCATTTTTATCGAGTAAACGGCCACCTTGAGAAAGTATAAGCATTTGCCAACCCCAATCGTCACCATCAACTAGCCATCCTGCGAAGGGTGTTATACCAGCGCCTTTTAGCTTCTTGGCGAGCTCCATAACTCCTTCCCAAGTATGAAAGTCCGCTTCCCTTCCACCAACTTTCTTAATCAGATCGTTATTATAATACCACTGGTAGACAGATGCATTAAAGGGCATTCCATACTGCTTACCATCAACAACGCCATTTTCAAGAATCTCTGGCGTGTAGTTATCATCCACCCATCCTTGAGCCTCTTTGGCAAATAGATCTTGAAAGTCTACAATCTGACCACGAGCCGCGAGTGCGCGTGCCAACGAAGGAAGCTGATTGTAGGCTTGAAATGCGCAATCAGGTAAAGTGTTAGTGGCCGATGCCCGCATCATCTTCAGGTGCACATCACCATAGTTTTTAGCTGGTGACATATACTCAACTTCGATTTCGGACTGCATTTCGTTAAACATTTTCATCAGAGGTTGGTGCTGTCTAGTCAACCGGCTACCATCTGCAAGGCATGTGATTTTTACTTTGGCCTCTGCTGACGCGGAAACCCCAAGGGCAAGCGCAAGTAAGGCTGCAACAATTTTTTTCATTACTCGAATCCTTTCATAGCTAAATTTATTTGTGGCAATGTTATCTAGAAAATCGAAAATTATGTTGTGAAGAAAAAATAAAAGATTTATGACACTGATTTATAAATTAAGTGAAAAACTGCGTCTTTTTTAATTACGAAATTATTACTAAAGTATAACGGTTATATGGCATAAGTTTGTCAAATTTGTAACGTCTCAAGTAGCTTTCGCAATATAAGCCGTCTTTCTCACAGAAAGGTTCAACACTTTGCTGAGCAGCTTTGAAAAAACAAAATTCCTGCCGTTCTTTCAAAGCAGGTCCTTGGGTCATCAAAATTGTGGCTAAGTTATATATCAGTTTTGTACTTATGTGTATGCATACAATCCCATAATCTCGTATATGTAATAAAATCAATAGGTTATGATTAATAAATGTTTGTTTTTTGCTCAAGATCAGATATGCTTATTCATAGTTGAGAATGAGTATTCAACATATAGGCATCAGCTAAGCCGTATTCAAAATGCTGCATAGTGGGTTCGTAAGCCACCACTACTCACCAAGTGCCACGCTTAACAAAATCAAAAATTTTATAGATTATAGGAGACTGCTATGCAGGTTATTAATGTAATTTCCAGAAGACAGCTTTGTAAACAGCTTGGCATAAGCCGATCAACAATAAAGCGATGGATTAAAAATCGGAGTTTTCCGGAGCCTTTAAAGGCCTCTGGCCGCGAACCACTATTTGATCGTAATGAGGTTGAAACTTGGTTTTCTAAAAATGGAGGCTCGAAATGACTAAGATGTTAGAAATTGCGCTTTCAGTCGCACGAGGTTTAGGCCTACCAGTATTTCCATGTGTGGAAAAATGTGACACAAAGGGCAAAGTTTCAAAACAGCCGTATACAAGAAATGGCTTTAAAGCTGCAACTAGGGATGAAGCGCAAATAAGAAAGTGGTGGACGCAGTTTCCCAATGCAATGATTGGAGTGCCAACAGGAAAAAATACCGGGCTAGTTGCAATTGATATTGATCAATCTGAAGACAAAAATGGAGAGGGTTCCTTCGCAAAATTGGGAATTGATGATCCAGAAACGTGTCAGACGCTTACGGTATCAGGCGGTCGACATATTATTTTTAAATATCCTGACGGCCATCGATTAAGAAACTCGGTAAGTGGTAAACTTGGTCAGCATATCGATATACGAGGTGAGGGTGGTTATGTTATTTGGGCAGGATCGCGGACGCCAAACGGTACTTATGCTTACCGTAAAGGGTATTCACCCGAGGAGGTGGGTTTTTCGGAAATACCTGAAATTTTACTTAACATTCTGTTAAATAAGACAGGTAAGAAATATAGAGCTCAAAATGATTTTGTTACTATTCAAAATGGGTCTCGAAATAACACGCTCTTTCGAGAGGGGGTTTCTTTAGTGAATGCAGGGGTCTCGACGCAGAATGTAAGAAATCATTTAAAGGCAAGAGCCAACAATTGTGTAGACAGATTGGATATAGAAGAGCTTAACAGGATTCAAGAGAGCGCTCTTAAATATAGAAAATCATCGTTAATACAGCTCACTGACCTAGGTAATGGTGAGCGGTTTGCTCGAGATCATGCTGAGAACGTAATTTTCTGTTCCGACCAAAAATCCTGGTATGTATGGAATAATACATATTGGGCAGAAAATGAACAGAAGGTTAGGCAACTTGCGAAACAAACTACTCGAAATATGCCCAAAGAAGCGGCTAACTCTCCAGAAATGTTACAAAGGATTATGTCTTGGGAGAAAAAAACTGAGGCCATGCCGAGGCAACATGCAATGCTACAAGCTGCCAGTTTTGAGCCAAAGATAGCCCACCCATTTTCCATATTCAACAAAGATGAGAATCTTTTTAATTTACAAAACGGGACCTTTGATTTGATAAGTCAAACCTTTCGGACACACGAAAAGACTGATCATATCATTCGAATCGCCAACGGCTCTTTTCTCAGAAAAGCGAAACATAACCGCTGGTTACGGTTTATAGAAGAAGTAACAGATAATGATACAGAAATTGCAAATTTTTTAAAAAAGTTCTGCGGTTACCTCTTAACCGGTAATCGGAATGAGCAAATCATTTTATTTCTTGTAGGCAAGGGTGCTAATGGAAAAAGCGTTTTTCTTTCAGTTCTAAAACATATTTTTGGTTTATACGCTGGAGTTATAAATTCAAAAGCACTATTTGACCGAAGCTCTAGTGCAATCCCAAGCGATATTGCGGGGCTTGCCAACAAGCGTTTTGTTTTGATGTCAGAATTTCCTGAAAATTTGCCTTTAAATACCGCAACGGTAAAATCAATTACCGGTGGTGATGTGATTTCTGCAAGGCATTTGTATCAAAATTGGTTTGATTTTAAACCCCAATTTCAACTTGTCTGTGGAGTAAATGCATTACCCAAACCAGATAGAGTAGATGATGCATATTTTCGACGTGTAAGGATTCTTCCATTTCAAAGAATATTTCAGCAGAAAGAAATGGATAAAAATTTAGAGCAAAAGTTAAAAGCCGAAACGGATGGCATAATTACTTGGATGATCGAAGGTTACCAAAAGTATAAAGCTGAAGGGTTAGAACCTACTGAAAAAATGATTGCTTTATTAAATGACTATCGAGGGAATCAAGATCCAGTGAAACAATTTCTTGAAACCACGATCTCGAACTCTGAAAAGGGGACATTCTTACCTCTATTTGAGATTATCAAAGAATTAAATAATTTTTGCTATAGGCAGGGTTATACTATACCCACCGAAAATGACGTTAAGAGGCGGCTTCGGGAGATCCTGGGTCCATCAACTCAGCAGCGTTATGGGTCAAATGGAGAAAGATATAGGGGGTACAAAGGGTTACAGTTTCACCATTTAAGAGAGGATAATTACCCATTTTAGTTCCTGTCACACCTGTCACATCCAGCTATAAACTTTTTATATATATTGTATGAGAAAAAGTTATAAAAATAACTGTGACAGGTGTGACGGTATTCATTTATTTTGAGGTGTTAACTATTTTTAACTGACAAGAAGGTTAGTCCATGGGGTAATACGTCTTAATGATTTTTCGCATTGCTTGGCTGCAGAAACTATGTTTCACTGTAAAAAAAGGTTCCGTTCATGAAAATGAAAATAGCCATTTTATTTTTGTCTTTGGTTTTATTCAATAAAGCACACTCGGAGATGCTTATGATTGGATATGGAGCAACCAAGTGCGAAGTATTTAACTGCTCACCTCACAAAGCACTATGCAGAACCATAGGTTCTATCATTAAGTTCCAACCAGATAGTAGCATAAACACCATTACTAGCGCTAAACCTATCGTCAGACTTGATTTAAGACTCGCTTAGTCCTCATCTCTTACAATTCTGTAGTGTTTATCAGCTGTGAGAACAGGCTGTGTATGACTCTTAAAATGACTATGTAAACACCCCATCTGCTGCACAATCCAAGAAAATACTACGTGAGTACCCACAGTGGTCTCGCATAGGGGTAGACAAAACGGTAGACAATATGTGTGTATTAATAGAAATAGATTTTTTTCTTAAAAAATTTAATAATAACTTCTTATATATCAAATTAACGCGAGGTGTTCGATTTTAGACAAAGAACTTAAGATAAAAAGATATGTGCATGGGCTCAGATCTGTTTGTATTCTTCTTATTTTTACTGGCTCGGTTGAGTTTTTTTTAACACTTATATTTTCCCATCACATAAGCGAACTTGCATACACAATAGCAATGGCTCGGTGTTTTGTGGGCATTGCACTCTACCTAACAATTCTATATTTTGCCAACGAAAAAAATTATAATTGGTTACTTATTGCATTAATCATCCTATATCTTGCTACCGGTTTTTTATTCAATTTTGAATATGGGCTTAATACAAAAAATGATAGTGCCGAAGTACTAGGTATAAGGCTGCTAGACATGAGCTTTGTCGGCGTCGGAGTTAGTTGTTTGCTAGCACTTCAATTTGGTAGGTTTTACATTACGCTAGGTGCAATGATTTTTTTTCAGTCCTTCGTGGTTTTGACTGTATTTCAAATGTTTCAAATTGATGGCCTATATTTCACACTGGATCCTACAAAAATCGCAACGGATTCCTTAGCTATAAATAAGTTTACCTTCGTTAATTACGTGATGGCGGCAGCCGTAATGATTTTCGGTACTATTCTATTAGCTTGGAGAAATGAGAAAAATATTGAAGATGCAGCGACCCAAGAAAGGTCTACGGCAGTGCTAGGAAGATATTTCTCTCCTGAAGTAAGAGAAGAAATAAAGAAATCTTCATATTCAGTCGTTGAGAGTGCTGATTCAGAACAGTATGTTGCTGTGATGTTTACAGATATTGTTGGTTTCACAAAATTATCTGAGGGGATGGAGTCAAAAAACGTTTTGGGCCTTCTATCACAGTACCAATCTAAAATGGTAAAAACTATTTTTGAATGTGGGGGGTCCGTCGATAAGTTTATAGGGGATGCGGTTATGGCTACTTTTGGAACTCCTGTTTCTAGAGGAAATGATGCTCAAAATGCATTGAAATGTGCTCGGCAGATGCAAATAGAGATGAGAGAGTGGGAGAAAGAAAGAGAAAATAATGGGGAGCCAAAAATAGAGCACCGTATCGGAATTCACATTGGTCCCTGTTTTGTCGGTAATGTGGGCAGTGCTGAGAGAGTAGAATTTACTGTAATAGGAGATACGGTAAATGTAGCTAGTAGAGTGTGTGATGCGTGTAAAGATCTAAATGCTAAGGTATTAATAACTGATGAATTGAAAATCAGATTGAGTGAAAACATTCCCTCTGAAACTATTGAAGGGTTTGAAATCAGAGGAAGAAAGGAAAAAATAACTTTGCATAAGGTCGACTTATAAAAATTGTTAAGGCGAAATAATTATTAGTAATCACGTTGATAAATTAAGCTGTACACTTCAAGAAAATACAGCGTAAGTACCTGCCTTCAGCTCCTATGCGTGAAGTGGTTGCCACTCACGTGAAAAAGCACCAACACCTACTACATTTTAACTATGACAATATTGGTAGCAGACGACAACAAAATAACATTTGGTAGAGATCGAATTTTTCTTGATTACATCTTTGGTGAAATGGCGCTAAAGCGTTACTACAAGAGCGATTGGGGAGGAATGATGGTGTCGACCTCTGGTTTAAGTACCTTAATGTCAAGTTTAAATTGCAGAAGTAATGTTGATAAAATTGATGAGACAATCACTGATTTGGAAAGGAATGGCTATTAAACAAACTACAAATACCCTTGTATTTTCATTTCCATCACTTTTTTCCGAAGCGCTGCCCACATTTTTTTTCTTGTTTCTATATTAGCCTTTGAACGTCGGCCATGTTTATAGTGAGCAGCGACAATCCTTGCTTTACCTTCCGGCGTCTTTGGCCCCGTTGATAGACCGCCGTGTAGCCTACACCGCGTTCTGCCAACAATAGGGTGCTTCTGGCAGGGCTTCCCTGATCTGTTTTTTGCAAGGCAGAGCTTGGTATTGTTTGGTTCCGTATTGTTCGTTTTGATCATGGCCCTTACACTCACTGCTGAAATATCAACCCTATTTTTCATATAATGAAAAAATGCTTTTTGGTTTTTGTCTGCATCGACGGCACGGGCCCCTAGTTATTAAGTTGAATATATCTAAACAGTTGGCTTGCGGTCCGGTGCCCGCTAATTTCCATAACCTGCGGAATGTTCATTCCCGACTCAACCTTTCGGCTAATACTCTCGTGGCGCAAATCGTGGAACGTGAGATCTGTGATGCTAGCCCTTACGCGCAATCGATCCCAAGCTTGCCGAAACGCAACATCTGTTATTGGAAAGACGCGGTCCGCGGTCCGCGGGATATGCTTAATGTGCTCTATTGCCAACTGGCTGAGTGGTACCCACCTTGATCGACTGTTCTTCGTTATTGGCAGTAGGGCACGTTGCATGCTCAATTCAAGATTAGCCCATTGCAAGCTAAGAATTTCACTTCGCCGCATCGCAGTTTCAATGGCAATATCGATAATGGGCCAAAGGTACCAAGACCGTGAGCCGTGAGCTGCGGTTTTTAGCTTCTCATATTCACCTTGTCTCAACCGCCGTTCTCTTGGTGGGTTATTTTTTGGCATCCGAATGAGACTGATGGGGTTTTCTCTTAAAGACCAACCCCACTCAATACGGGCAATGTTCCAAGCATGCCGAAGTAGAACCAGATCATACTGGCATGCACGGTTTCCATCTTTTATTCGTTTATCTCGAAAGGTTGCAAAGTGATGTGGTTCTATTTCGTCCAATCTTATGATCATTAACGAATTTTCCGTCAGCATACGTTTTAGACGTCGTGTTTCAGTATCAGCTCCCCGTTTAGTTGGGGTTACTTTATTCAAATAATTCCCCATTAAATCTCCTACTGTGACATCTATTTGGTCTCTGTTTCTCCAATTACCGGTTTGCATCAAAGCTTCTTGGACCTTGGCCCATGCAACAGCGTCAGCCTTCTTGTGAAATGATTTTGATGCTGAACCGATTTTACGACTGCGAACTTGTACTTGCCATAGTCCATTTCTTTTTCTAATTGAAGCCATCCTTTCTCCTCCGTGTGACAGAGGTGTGACCGATGAACATCCGGAAAGGTTAGACGCTAAACTATAAAAGGGTAGCTCAGGGGTAGAGCAGCGGACTGAAAATCCGCGTGTCGGTAGTTCAAATCTACCCCCGGGCACCATGACTATATTTTGGTCGTTGGTCATCTTCACATCCTTAAAGTCTTTGATATTTGTATTTTTGATCACTCACCTTTTTTAAAGCAAGTTTGAATTTTTCATCTGGAATCGGATTCCAGTATTTGGCGGCGTGTGGATCTTGAGGAATCCCATCAGTTGGCAGCATCTTTTTATCGATCACCTTGCGAAGTACTCTGGCAGCCAAAACCATTCCATCTCTATAAACACGTGTCCGTATCGACTGATAGTTTATATCTTTAGGAAATTCATACCATTCTGACGCAATTATGTTGCCCTCATCATATCCTTCAGTCATAAAGTGTGCTGTGTTTCCAATTTTATCATCATTAAATAGCGCCCATTCCACCGCACTGCAACCGCGATAAAACGGCAACAAACCAGGGTGTATGTTTATACAACCATGCACAACACTGTCTAAAATTTTCGGCGATAATTTTCTAGGTGTACCCGCATTTAATAACACATTAACAGATAGGCTACTAATCAAGCGTAGTGTTTTATCATCATTATGATTGCGGACAAAATAAAAGGGTATTCGAGCTTCCTCCATTTGATAAATTGTCGATTTTCCATTAACATCTTTTTCAAAAGCTCCACCTGTTCTTTCTTCCCAAATCTTTTTATCGTTTTCACTGGTCATTTTTTTTGAGTCACAGATGACCACAATATTCTCAATTTTCTGACTAAGGATGGCTACAAGATAAAAAGGTAATAATGGTTCATCCACGGTTGACAAAAGACCCACGCAGTACCTATCAGTCATAACTTTTTCTACCTTCAGCCAACTATACTTTAAGCATGCCAGTAGTTAATGCGAAATTATTGTCAGAAGTGTTATTTCTGTCAATATATCTGTACTAACGTTGCTCTCTACTTCAACCATTTGCTGCAGAATTGTTTCCTTTTTTTTATTTAATTTGTCATATGAATACACCAGACATCTCCTTTAAATAATTTCTGTGATACTATACAGATTTGAACGAAAGTTTGGAAGTAAGTTTTTTTTCCAGCTTGCTAAGGAGGTGTAAATAATGACCGAAAAAAAGTTTATAGCTTTTATAGTAGGGTATAATGTCAGCGCGCGCAGCAGACAATAAATTTGCCTATCGGTAGTTAAAATATGTCCCAAGTCACCACTTTAATTCAGCAACTATTACCTTAATCAGTAGTCACACCAAAATTAATATTCAGGTTACCTTATATAAATA
>OZSS01000951.1_pt1 | contig 13786 bp, 17 predicted proteins | sample 1779911 | NCBI WGS metagenome assembly OZSS01 (sample SAMEA2603589, study PRJEB24840) | metagenome | biome: Water; feature: Photic zone; material: Seawater sample | place: Mediterranean Sea | collected 2013-11-12 | depth 10 m | reverse complement strand
CGTTCAATCACATCTAGGTGTCCTAATGTGATTGGGTCAAAAGAGCCAGGAAAGAGCGCACGTTGCATAATCAAATGTAATTATTTTTTGAGTAGTGCCAATTCTAGCTGGGATTCAAAAAAAATTCCCAAATCAAGCCCTCTGGCAGCTACTTGTTGAGGAATAATGCTCGCCTCTGTCATTCCTGGGACAGTGTTAATTTCTAATAAATGCGGAATCCCACCTACAAAAATAAATTCACTGCGTATTAAGCCACTAAGGTTAAGACTTTTGTAAATAGCTTTCATTTGACTGATTACCAAAGACGCCCAATCTTTTGGAAGTTGAGCTGGTGTTATTTCCTTTGCTTTCCCTTCATATTTTGCCTCATAATCAAAAAAATCATTTTCAGTGATAATTTCAGTTATGGGCAACACTTGTATCCCCTCTGAATTTCTATAGGCACCAACCGAAACTTCTCTCCCTTCTAGTGCACTTTCTAAAAGAAGTTGTGAATCTTCCTTACAGGCTTTTTGAATGGCTTCTTCAAGTGCCTTTAGGTCATTTACTTTAAATACACCAAAACTGCTTCCAGCTCGATTGGCTTTGACAAAAAGAGGGAATCCAAGTGTCTTGGCAATAAGGTCTTCAGAATAGGGTATTCCTTGATCTAAATAGAGGTGTTTTGCAGTAGAAATTCCTCTCTCTCGTAGCACCGAAAGACAATCTCTTTTGTTATAGGTTAATGCAGCAGTATAGCTGTCGCAACTGGTATGTGGTATTTTTAATAACTCCAATAGAGCAGCCAGCTGCCCATTTTCTCCAGGGGCTCCATGTATGGCATTAAAAACTACATCTGCACGGTGTTTTTCCCCTTTTATTTCCCACGAAAAGTCTCCAACAGAAAAAATAAATTCTTGGCCTGAAGTGTTAATCAATTTCCATTGATTTTTTGAGATTTCAAGCAAATATACATTCCATCTATCGTCAGATAGACATTGCCTCACGGTTTGTCCACTTTTTAATGAAATGTCACGCTCTGAAGTGAAACCACCACAAGCAATAAGAACATTCTTTTTGAGCATATAATCTTATTTAGACAAAGGTAGGGCATTTAAAACCAATCCAAAAGAGTGGTTTTATTATCTTTGGGCACCAAATGATTTGAATGAGTTTATTCCGATTTCTAATTAGTAAAGCATTTTTTAAGATGCTCCTTTGGGCAACTGGTATTCTGATTCTTCTTTTTTTCGGATTACAGTATGGACTTAAAGAATATACCCATCACAATCAATATTTAAAAGTGCCACAAATTGATCAACTTAGTTTGTCTGATTTCCCCGCTCTTTTAGAGGCCAACCAGTTGCGTTATGAAATTATAGATTCTTCAAAATACACTCCCAATCAACCTCCACTAACGGTAATAAGTTATAGTCCAGAAATAGGTGAAGAAGTAAAAGTGAATAGAATCATTTATATTACACTCAATCCCTCTGGATACCGAAAAGTGTCTGTTCCAAATTTAATTCAAATCACCCGTCGCAATGCGGAATCTATGTTACAATCAGTAGGGTTTAAAGTAGGGGAATTCACCTATCAAGACAATATTGGAAAAGACATGGTGATTGGAATGACCCATAAGGGAGATACTTTATCACCTGGGACTCTTTTGCCGAAAACGGCAACCATTGATCTGATTTTGGGTAATGGGAAAAGATGAGCTACAAAACGATCTGACAGTTGAAGATGAAAATGGTTTGTATGAACATTTTTCTTTCAAAGCTGATCCTGGCCAATCACCGCTTCGAGTAGATAAATTTTTAATGGATCGGGTTGAAAATGCAACTCGAAATAAAATTCAGCAAGCAGCAAAAGCTTCCTTTATTCACGTCAACGGTGCAGCTGTCAAGGCTAGCTACAAAGTAAAACCTAAAGACATAGTTCAAGTTTTTTTTGAGAATCCGCCCTATGAAAACCTTTTACTGCCAGAACCCATAGATATTGATATTATTCATGAGGATCCCTCTTTGGTAGTAATCAATAAGCCTGCTGGTTTAGTTGTTCATCCTGGACATGGAAATTATTCAGGCACTTTGCTCAATGGATTACTACATCATTTTGGATCACTACCTAAAAATGAAGATAGTAGACCGGGTCTTGTCCATAGAATAGACAAAGACACAAGTGGGCTTCTTGTTATTGCTAAAACAAGTTCAGCGATGACACACTTGGCTCAACAGTTTTTTGATAAAACAACTAAAAGGAAGTATTATGCTTTAGTTTGGGGTGATTTTCTCAAAGAAGAAGGTACTGTAGAAGGTTCCATCGGAAGACATCCAAAAAACAGATTACAAATGACGGTTTATCCTGAAAATGATAAAGGTAAAAATGCAGTTACCCACTACCGTATTTTAGAACGCTTTGGCTATGTCACATTGATTGAATGTGAATTAGAAACGGGTAGAACGCATCAAATTAGGGCGCATATGAAATACTTAGGGCATCCACTTTTTAACGACGCACGATATGGCGGAGATAAAATTCTTAAAGGAACTGTATTTAACAAATACAGGCAATTTGTTGAGAATTGCTTTGATATTCTTCCTAGACAAGGACTACATGCTAAGACATTAGGTTTTGTGCATCCAGAATCAAAAAAAGAAATGATATTTAAAGAACCCTTGCCCAATGACATGGAATCTGTTATAGAAAAATGGAGAGCCTACGCACAACATAAGAAATTGCAATAGTATTATATTACCTCCTAATAATGAATAGTTGGAACACTATGCTATTCAACTTATATTTGTAAAAAACTTGGAAATATGAAAATGCTTATCTCTCCTGCAAAGTCACTCAATTATGAAAAGGAGATACAAATTGCAGAACACAGCGTTCCGTGTTTTTTAAATGAAGCACAGAAACTCAATGACCTTTTAAAAAATAAGTCACCAAAGAAGTTGGCATCGCTTATGTCCATTTCTGATAAATTAGCTAATCTAAACTGGGAGCGTAATCAAAAGTTTAACCTTCCATTTACTACTTCCAATGCGCAACAAGCAATTTACACTTTTGATGGAGATGTTTATGCTGGACTCGATGCGTACACCATCCCTATTGAGAAAGTAGATAAAATGCAGCAAAATGTAAGAATTCTTTCAGGCCTTTATGGTTTGTTGAAGCCCCTTGATTTGATTCAGCCTTATAGATTAGAAATGGGCACCAAACTAAAGATTGGTTCGAGCAAAGACCTGTATAATTTTTGGCAAAGAAAAATTACAACAGCACTCAACGAGGAACTCAATGAAGAAGAATTGGTGGTTAATTTAGCAAGCAAAGAATACTTCAACGCTCTGGATAGTAAAGTATTAAAAGGTAAATTAATCAGTCCAATCTTTAAAGATTATAAAAACGGAAAACTTAAAATCATATCCTTTTTTGCCAAGAAGGCAAGGGGTATGATGGTGCGTCATCTTATCGATTCAGAGGATCAAAATGAGGCAGCAATTAGAGCGTTTAATTCAGAAGGATATCAATTCAGTAAAGCGGAAACCAAGCGAGACACAGAACCAGTTTTTGTCCGCTAAGCCTTTTTGTTTTTTGCTTTAGGCCTTCGAACACCATAGCTTCCTTTGATAATTTTTCCACGTTTTGTTTTTTTGTCACCTTTTCCCATTGTATTATAATTTTGATTTGGTTATAACGAACTAGATCGTTTTTCATAAAAGTACTGGGTTTATCCCTTTTATATTCTCCTCAATATATGTTGAAATAAAATCAATATCAAAAACCTCTTTTCCCAGAACTTCAGAGGCTTTTAAAAAAGAAATTAAATCAAGTTTTAAGTAGGCTTTTAGCATTTGAATACTTACTGGAGCATAACTATAATGCCAGGGCTCAAAAGAAAATCCCTTTCTTTTTTTATTGTTAGTGTAGGGTAAATAAAACCCAAATTGAGAAGCATTTTCCTGCATCCATAGAGCAAGCCTTGCATAGGGTCCTTCACCCTGAAACTTTTGGGATAGTAAAACATCTCCTTCTTCTTTTTGACTACCATCAATTAGATCAACTTCTGTTCCCCAATGGTGTCTTGAAGTTCCGGGAAGAGTAGAAAAAGTTATAATCTTCTTTATGTTATCGATGGAGTCTAATCCAGCCTTCTGATTTCTAGAATATTTTCTATTCCATATTTGTTTTTGTCGTTCAAAAGAGCGATAACCAGATACAATCTTGAGAGTGATATTCTCTTTTTTAGCAGCTTCAGCCATTTGGTCAAAGGCTTTCTGAACAGGTTTAATTAGGGGTGCTTCACCATTACTTAAATCAGGGTTGCCTTTTCCAAACAACAAGTCATTAGGGTATAGTTCAAAAAAAAGATTTGCATGAACAGAATGACCTGCAAGAGTCAAAAACAGGGTAGTTAAAAATTCTTTTCTAAGCATCATAATTTTTTAAAAAAACGTTGATGGGGACCAATTTTCGGGATGTCAAATAAAGCCCCTGTGGGTGTCATCCCAACATTTAAATATAATAAAATTGCATTGACTCTTGCGTTGAGCCAAACATAATCCCATTGTTTTTTATGTTTAACCCGCTTAAAAAGTTCTTCAATTAGTGCAGTAGCGACACCCTTTCTTCTGTGATCTTCTACAACAGCCATCCCGCGAAATTGCATTCCCTTCAGTGAAAAAAATTCAGAACTATTATTTGGAATAGCGCTCAAAACGCCAACAAGTTGTTTCTTGTAGAAGGCCCCCAAATGAATGGATTTAGGGTCATTGTCATTTTCGAAAATACAGGTTGAAAAAGGCCGGTTTGGCCTCAGAATGGGATGCCTCACCTGATAAACCTCAGCTATAGAAATCAATTTTAATGTATACTTACTCACCCCGTAATTATTAAAAAATTAACAGCATTGACAGCTGTTTTCTTAGCTTACTAGATTATATTTAAGCAATGAAAAATACTACTTTTTTTGCTCTATTACTTCTTGTAAGTTATACCCTCTTTGCTCAGGAGAGAATTCTTATACCTGGTAAGCTTTTGTATAAAAACACTGACTTAGTAGCCGCTAATGTAATTAATAATACTGCTCAAATAGCTACTATTACTGATGCCTCTGGCGAATTTGAAATTGAGATGAAAGAAGGAGATGAGATTATTTTTTCAGCACTAACCATTCGCATAAAGGTGGTTGAAATAACACCCGAAATCATATCTGAAAAAAGACTTGACATCAATGTTGAGGAGAATATTAATGCCCTGGATGAGGTGATTGTGACTCCTGAAAATGTAGATAAATTTATTGATTTAAAAGAAGAAGAATTTAAAGGGTTTGATTATACACAAGACAAGTCTACTAAAGTGATAAATAAACTTGCAGACGATAGACAGATCACCAATGGAATAGATTTTGTGAACTTAGCTAAACTCATAGCAAAAGCCATTTCAAGTAAAACTGAGGAAGAAAAAATGACACTCAAGCCAAGTGAAATATTACCTTTTGTTTTTGAAGACTCTTTTTTTAAGGAAGATTTAGATCTTCAAACAGACCAAATCGTTGGCTTTTTGGAATATGTTGACTCTCACCTAAAATCTGCAGATTTGTTAAAACAAAGTCAGCAATTTCTTCTTATCGATTATTTGATCGAAATGAGTAAAAATTACAAGAAAAATTTAGCCTTATAATATGTTTAAAATAGGGGTTGCCCTTTTGTTTTTATTCTTTTTGGAGGGATCACATAAATTTCATGTTAGTACCTCAGTGATAGAATATAAAAAAGAAGAAAAAACACTTCAAATTACCTCTCAAATTTTTATAGATGATTTGGAATTAGTTTTAAAAAAGGACGATCCTAGTTTGCGTCTTGCTCCAGACAATAGAAAAGAATTAATTGATAGTTTAGTGAATCAATATTTTGAAGAGAAGATAAAGATGCAATCAAATTCAAAACCCTTGAAATTGAATTATTTGGGAAGAGAATACAAAAATGATATTGCTGTAAATTATATTGAAATTGATTTGCAAGATACTCTTGAAAAAATTGAAATTGAAAATAAACTTCTGTTAGAGTTCTTTGATGACCAAAAAAATATCATTCACTTTAAACACAAGCAAACAAGAAAAAGTTTTTTGCTGCATAAAAATAACTCTTATATTCGTCTTGATTTATGATAAAGATGACATAAATCAATTGATTTGTACAAAATAGCAACCCCCAAAACGTGAAATTATGAAGTTAAACAAAACACTTGTATTCCTCTCCCTTTTTAGTCTTTTGTCTCTTAACGCACAGGAAGCGGAGACGAAAGAAAAAGGACACATTAATGAAAATAAATTTCGTCAACTTTATGACGAATTTGCAACACCTAATAAATATCACAATGCAGCGGGTGCCCCTGGTGTAGAATATTTTCAGCAAAAGGTTGATTATGTGATGAATATCACTTTGAATGATAAAAACCCTAGAATCGACGGCACAGAGACCATTACTTATACCAACAACTCTCCAGATGCATTGTCTTATTTGTGGATGCAATTAGATCAAAACATTCGTGAGAAGGATGCTCCCGCCCTTGAAAAAAATGGAAGTGGAGTGCCCCCCCTAATGCAACCTAAAAATTTTGTCAAAAATTATATGGATTCCCCTTTTGATGGAGGGTTCAATATTGAATCGGTTAAAGATGCCCAAGGAAGGCCTCTTCATCATATGATCAATATGACGATGATGCGAATTGATCTACCAACACCGCTTCAGCCTGGACAACAGTTTGTCTTTAAGGTAGATTGGTGGTATAAGGTAAATAATCATGTTAATGATCGGGCTAGGTCAGGATATGAATATTTTGAAAAAGATGATAATCGCGCCTATGTGATTGCTCAATTTTTTCCAAGAATGTGTGTCTATAACGACGTAGAAGGATGGCAGAATTATCAGTTTTGGGGTAATGGAGAATTTGCCTTAGAATTTGGAGATTATGAAGTCAACATTACAGTGCCTTCAGATCATATAGTTGAGGCTACAGGAACCCTTCAAAACCCAAAAGAAGTGTTAACCAGAGAAGAATATAAACGGTTTAAAGAGGCGCAAACAAGTTATGATAAACCGGTTTTTATAGTAACACAAGAAGAAGCCGAAATAAAAGAAACACAGTTTTCCGAAAAAACGAGTACATGGAAATTTATTGCCAAAAACGTTAGAGATCTTGGTTTTGCCAGTTCACGTAAGTTTATTTGGGAGCGGCAAGCTATAAAGTTAGGTGGAAAAAATATTATTGCAGTATCACTCTACCCTAAGGAGGGCAATCCACTATGGGAAGAATATTCCACCAAAGCGGTCTTACAAACTTTAAAAACATATTCTAAATTCACTTTTGATTATCCCTATCCTAAGGCTGTTTCTGTTCATGCAAAAAATCAAGGAATGGAATATCCAATGATTTGTTGGAATTATGGGAGACCTGAAGAAGATGGAACCTATTCAGAAAGGACTAAATTTGGAATGATTAGTGTTATCATCCACGAAGTGGGTCACAACTATTTTCCAATGATTGTCAATTCTGATGAACGTCAATGGGGCTGGATGGACGAAGGTTTAGACACTTTTGTTCAATATCTTACAGAACAAGAATTTGGTGAAAAATATCCTGAATCAATCGGAATGCTTAATGCCTATCCTTCAAGGAGAGGAGCTCCATCAAAAATTGTTTCCTATATGGCAGGAGATCAAGATTTTATTTCTCCAATCATGTCTAACCCTGAAAATGTTTATCAGTTAGGATCAAATGCTTATGCCAAACCAGCCACTGCTCTAAATATTCTAAGAGAAACCGTCATGGGCCGTGAAATATTTGATCACGCTTTTAAGACCTACGCACAACGTTGGATGTTTAAGCATCCAACACCTGAAGACTTTTTTAGAACAATGGAAGACGCCTCAGCAGTTGATCTTGATTGGTTTTGGAGGGGATGGTTTTATTCCACAGATTATGTTGATATTGGAGTTAGTGATGTTAAAAAATATTCTTTATCCGATAAACCAGGGCCTAAGGTCAATAAAATGCTCGAAGCTTATGGTATGACACTAGAAGATTTACCTCCGATGGTATTTATGGCAGAAAAAGATAGTCTTCAAAAAAATAATGTGACAATTGAAAATTCGCCTGCACTAAAAGAATATTTGGAAGAAAACCCTTCTAATGAAACAGTAACATTTCCAAAATATATTTATGAAATAGAATTTGATAAGCCAGGGGGTCTCGTAATGCCTCTTATTGTTGAATATAGTTATGCAGACGGGTCGGTAGAACGTGTTACTTACCCACCTCAAGTTTGGCGAAAAAATGAGGCAAGTGTGAGAAAAGTAGTGGCAACAGAAAAAGAACTTATAGGTGTAGTGGTTGACCCAGATCTTGAAACGGCAGATATCGATACATCCAATAACAGTTGGCCTAAAGAAGAAACTACCTCTGACTTTGATAAATTTAAAGAAAAACTTAAAGGATAAAAAGATGAAAAGAGGCGGTCTATTTATTTGAGACCGCTTTTTTTATGCATATAAACTTTTATCTTTGAAAAAAATTAGTTGAAATGTGGTTTATTAGTGGTGCTGAGATCATTTTCGTTTTTTTTATTGTGCTTCTCGTTTTTGGGGCTGACAGAATACCTTCAATTGCGAGAACATTAGCCAAAGGAATGACACAAGTACGCCAAGCTACCAATGACATTAAAAGAGAAATTCAAAAGTCTGTTGATGTGGAAGATCCCTCAAAATCTATTTCTAAAGACATCAAACAGGAGGTAGATAAAGTTAAGGAGGATTTCAATAATCTGGGTGAATCAATTAAAAGAGACCTTTAACAAACCCAACTCAAAGTAATTCCATCACGCAGTGGAAGCATTACTGTTTGAACTCTATCATCATTTTTCAACTTAACATTGAATTCTTTCAAAGCTTTAGTAACGCTGTCTTTTTCATTTTCTTTTCCTAACACTTTTCCGTCCCAAAGAACATTGTCTACGATGAGAAGGGCTCCCTTTTGCATCTTAGGTAGAGCAATTTCGAAGTATAGGTCATAATTTATTTTATCAGCATCAAGATAGACCAAATCAAAAGGGCCATCCAACTTTGGCAAAATATTCTGAGCTTTACCTAAACAAAAATGAATTTGTTTTTCTAAGTGGTTTTTTTTAAAATATTTTTCATGAAAATAAACCAACTCTTCGTTATGGTCAATCGTATAAATTTCCCCCTTTTCTGCTAACCCTTCAGCCAAACAGAGAGTAGCATAACCAGTAAAAGTTCCAATTTCTAAAATTCTATTTGGCTGCATAAGCTTGGCTATCAAGCTCAAAAAACGACCCTGGAGAGGGCCTGTGAGCATTCTAGGTTGTAAGACTTTTTGATAAGTTTCACGTTCTAGTTTTTGTAACAGTTCAGGAACAGGATCGCTATGTAGTAAGGCATATTTTAACCAATTTTTATCAATACCTTTCACAACCTATTCTCATTATTTTTTTGGTCTTGCATATTCAAACCGTTCTAAAAGTTTTGGTAGGGCATACCCGTCTAATCCATTGATAGCTACAACATTTCCTTTTTCTAAGCTTATCTGTCCATCTAAACCAACAAGTTTATCTGTCACAAAAAGATGTTGAATAGAACCTACAATTAAAATAGTGTCGTTTTCTTTGATGTGATATTCATTTTCATATTGACACGCAATTTGTATGGGAGCTCCTTTCACAAAAGGAGCTTGAATATTCAGCTTAATTTCAGGCTCTAACTGGGTTTGATCAAATTCTGAAACATCATTTGGATATTTGGCAGAAGTATGATGGGCTTCTGAAATTTCTGCACTTGTAATGGCATTTAGCGTGAACGTTTTATTGTTTTTAAGATTTTGATAGGTATGCCGCGGAACTGTTGTGGGTCTCAAGATAAAGCCAATCAGTGGAGGATTGCTGCCTAAATGTATAACTGAACTAAAAATGGCAAGATTGTATTTACCAGTTTCTGATTTAGTTCCAATCAATTGAGCAGATTTATAGCCTGTAACACTATTGATTAAATTTAATCGATAAATCTTTTCCATAGCGCCAATAGCATTGGCATCAAAATGTAGCATCTTTTTTGAGGTAAAGATAGGATAGTTTTTTTGGTTTTATTCAGAAGACTTTTTGTCAGAATAAAGCACAAATGCAATAAGCCCACTCACTCCAAGGAGAAGAAAAATTAAAAACAGATAGTGCTTTTCTGTCTTGGCTTGACTTAAAAAACCACTAATTAATTGTTTGTCAATAAAATAAATAAAGAATCCTAAGGGAACTAAAAAAAGAGCAACCCAAAAAAAATTTGTGATTCGCTTCATTGATTGAATCGTTGTATTTTTGACTAAAATAATTAATTCTTAGTTATATGTTCAATATAATATTGCTTTTATATACATTAGGGTCGGTTTACCAAAATCCTTCCATTGAAGATACTTGGACTACCACAGATGACGAAACAGGACTCGAAAAATCAGAGGTAGTTTTTTATAAAAAAGGGGATTTTCTCTATGGTAAAATTGAAAGGTTGCTGTTGCCAGAAGATCAAGGTAAACGCTGTGAGAAATGTGAGGGGTCTCAAAAAAATCAACCCATTGAAGGCTTAATTATTGTCAATGATCTCGTTAAAACAACGGATGGATGGGAAGAAGGTACTATTCTAGACCCCAAAACGGGCAAAGTGTATGATTGCTATTTAGAATTTATTGATAATAATACATTGAAAGTTAGGGGCTTTATTGGGTTATCAATCTTAGGAAGAACACAAATTTGGAAACGAAAAAAGTAGTTTAATTACGAAATAATTTTTGTGAGGGGCGTTTTAAATTTTCTAATTGAAATGTAACCTCATTAGTATCAATAATCCTAAAAATATAAATTTCGCGTTCGTTGAACATTCTAATACGTAGGGTTTTTTCTTTGCTGTTATAGCTTAATAACCTGAAAGGTAAAATACCAATATCTAACCCATTGTGTTTTTCGATAATTAATTTGGGCTGGAAAAGATAGCATTTATTTATTTGTTGATCCAAACACCATTGGCCTTCATATAGAAAGGTCTTATAGTCTATACTGATTTTTTGACCCTCCTGGCAAGTCATAAAAAGCAGCACTAAAACTATCCATTTTTTCATTTTGAATTAGAATTATCATAAATCAAAGATAGAGTTAAAAATTTAGCTGCCATTTTGTATAAGGCTTTGCGGATTAAATAAATTTGTAATATTGTTTTAGGATTTAAAAGCAACTATTTTTATTTATGAGAGGATTATTTTATGTAACACTTCTATTTATTGTTTTAGGATGTACAAAAGACTTGGAGGACAAGATCAATATCTTAGAGGCGTCAAATGAAGAATTAAAAGAACAGCTAAACTTATTAAATTTACAGATGACCGCCTACGAGGCACAGCTTCAAATATTAGAATATCAGGCAGCCAATCCTGGAGTAAGTTTTGATAGTCCCTATGTGGGTTGTTGGACATCTACCAATTCGATTTATGATACTGAAATTCAGATTTTACCCAATGGTGTGGGTACTTTAGACTTTGGTACCGCAGTATATCAAGTTTTTAGTTGGGGGGTCTATGAAGGACAAACCATTCTTCATTTTGGAGGCATATCTTGGTGTTCTTGTTTTGGTGTTACAGATGGAGGCTTCCTTTTTGGAGAAATGTTTGAAGAAGATCAACTACTAACTATTGTTGAAGAGGATGTAATAGAAGCAGGAACATTCAGCTTAATTGATTTTGAGGACAGCACTATTCAATACAATCGTTGTGAACTATATTAATACACATAACTCAGAACAATATGCTGCTAGTAAACCAACTTTAAAGTTTTTTTTTCAAAAAATAAATTACTTCTCTTTTTTTAAGCCAATTGATACTATGTAGTATTTTACCAGTGTATAATATTGAAACCGATGACTAAAAAGGGTATAGCCTCACTTGTCTTTATTCTTCTTTTTTCTTTTTGCAGGCATTTTAATTCACCACTAGAATCTCTGTATCCAAGACAAGACATAATGCTAGAATACCAAGATGATTAGGGAAGAAATAATTAAAAAAAAATAATAAAAGAATTTAAAAAAAAACCTTAGAATTTGATGATATTGTTTTTTTAGGCAACAGTATAACAGCTGAAGGAGAGGACTGGGGAAGGCGTTTTGGTTATTCAAAGATAAAAAACAGAGGTATTGGTGGTGATGTCACAGATGGCGTTTTAGCTCGATTAGACGAGATCATTTATTTTAAACCACGAGCTGTTTTTTTACTTATCGGAATTAACGATTTATGGAATAATACTCCAACTATACCTAAGCCAGCCTATATAGTAACCAATATAATTAAGATTGCTGACATCATCAAACGCAGATTTTCAGACACCAAAGTGTATATACAAACCGTACTTCCAATTCACAAAGAAATCTATAGAGATATAATGGAAAATGAAATTAGCTGATTTAGTAAAATCGATAAAACAGCAAGAAGGGAGTTGTTCGCTGTATAGATGAAAATGGCATTGTTTATAATGAGCATACTGATGGTATATCTATTGACTTTGTAGATGCACCAGCGTGCATTAAACAAGGCGAAATGGTTGCCCCCAAAACAGTTTACCGATTTAAATATAAAAGTCCACTCCTAAATTAGCCATCGCGTTATTTCAAGCTGCTATTAATTTATCTCTCCGAAGCAATTAAAGTCATTATGTTGGAATCTTTTAATTCTCTCAAATCATCATAACTTTTCCATACCTCCATTTGAGCTTTGCTAGATTTAATGGTATTATTTCTTGTAGACAAAATAGCATCCATTGATTCATAAAAATCATAAGTTATATAGTTTACTTCATGATCTGATCCAAAACGAGAAAGAATTTTTCCAAATCCCCATGCTGCTCTACCATTTTGTGAATAATTAGATCCTGCTTTTAGTTCCATTTGCTCATATTCATATTGTTTGTAGATATCAACTGCCATATAATTTGCAACCACGAATTTATAAGGCTTTTCTCCAGGATTTGTCCCGTAAGTCCCTTTTATGCTCATCATTAAGTTTCCTGTTTTAACTATACGGCTTGCATAGGCTGCTTGATGTCCATCTAGTTCGTATTCTGTAAAAATTTTAGAGGGAGATTGTGAAATAGTTGACTCAGGCTGAATATGGACATACATAAAAGTAGTTGTTGGTTCTCCATAACCATTGTTTGATATTTGCCACATATCCCAACCTATTTTGTTGCCCATGTCAATTTGTTCTTTATGCATTTTTGAAAAAATATTTTTTTCGGCCTCTATATGTTTTTCAACATCTTTATTTAAGACAGTTACATAATCTAGGTACACAATCGGCATTTGTTGCGAAAAAGCAACTGTTATGAAAAAGAATGATAAATAAGATAATAATTTTGTTTTCATGTTTGATGATTTATGGTTAGTATGCTGTAAATATAACAAAATATCCATCCCACAATCAGACACCACCCATGTTTTTAAAACTGCAAAAAACGAATAATTACTCCTCAAAGTATTAATTCGAAATGTATATTTGCATTCAGTTTTTTAAAGAGGCGACTTATCTGTTTAAATAGTTATCAACTGTTTTTTACCTTAAAAGATTCACGATAGGTTCACAAAAGTTAGTATTTATTATAACAATTCTCTTTAAAGCGCTATGGGTGTTTAGCTCAGTTGGTTTAGAGCGCTACCTTGACAGGGTAGAGGTCACTGGTTCGAATCCAGTAACACCCACA
>OZSS01000950.1_pt1 | contig 13791 bp, 9 predicted proteins | sample 1779911 | NCBI WGS metagenome assembly OZSS01 (sample SAMEA2603589, study PRJEB24840) | metagenome | biome: Water; feature: Photic zone; material: Seawater sample | place: Mediterranean Sea | collected 2013-11-12 | depth 10 m | reverse complement strand
CGACAGTGCCGTCCGCATTCCGCAGTTTGCCGTCCGCGGTCCATACGGTTCCATCCTTGTGTATAGCAACTCTAGTCTGATTGACGCCAACTCGATTGAGAAAGGTCCCGTTCTCGTCGAAATAGTGCAGGTAGCTATTGTCTGTGATGATTAACCTGCCGTCGGGAAGAAAGGCGAGGTCCTTGGGCATCGTTAATTGCCCTGGAGCGGTGCCGGATGTACCGAACTTGGAATGGAAGGAACCGTTGGCGTCGAAAACTTGCACACGGTTATTTTTACCATCAACTGCGTACAATCGCCCGTTTGCTGGATGTATAGCGAGAGCCCCTTGTGATTGGGAATTGAAAAGACTTGCTTCAATGCTGAATTGACCGTCACCCGAACCGCCGCCACCCAAGGTTTGATTGAAGGTTCCATTGTGGTCGTAGGACTTTAGACCGTTTCTGTAGAGGCAGAAAATTGTGCCGTTGGCGTCCACCGTCACGCCTTTTACATAACTGAGGTTGGTGATCTCGAACAACTTGGTTCCGTTCGTCTCGAATACTTGTACTTTGTTAGCTCCTTGGTCGGCCACGTAGATGCGCCCGCCATTAATCGAGCCGTTGGACTCGTAGTAAACTTGGGCCGGACCATAATAGTACTCCGATCCACCAAGTCCGCCCCACTCCTCGGCCAGGTACCAGTTATCCTGCTCATAGGCGTGACTGATGGAGCAGGCGAGCAGGTAGGGGAATAAAAATGAAAGGAAGCGGATGGTTTTCGATTTCATGATAATACAGATAAAAAATAGAATAAATTCCCCTTCGAAAATGATGGAGAAAGATAAAAAAAGATGAACTAAATGATTAGGTTACTAAGCAATTAGTGAAAGTCTAGCTTTTATTACCTCCCTCATAGAAAAAGGAATGACCGGAACACTCGATCCGATCAATATGAAAATTTAGGGTAAGCGAAGGGCTTGTTCCCGAGCGTAATCCCAGAAGATATTCCGGTCCCGTTCCAAATGAAGGGGGTAGAGCCAGTTGCTGGTGGAATTCATCCAGTAAAACGGTGCGGATGCACGGGAGGTCCAGAGCCAGCCAAGGCCTTGTTTCCACATCCAGATTCCACCCAAGTCATCGGAGACCAGATAGACCCAGCCCAGTTGGGCATGATAGACCCAATAATCTTCGTCGCTAAGCAGGAAGGTGCCAAACCAGTCGAGGGTACGCCAGCCACCATCATGAACAGCGGCCTGGGTCCACCAGATATTGGGGTTCACCTCCTCGGGGAGTTGGATTTTATGGACCGAGCCATGAGCAATCCCCATCCGATTGATCGCATAAGCCCGGTAAAATAATTCCACACCGGTGGGGATGTTTGGAACGATGGTGGAATAAAATCCGGCTTTAGCCTCGGGTCGGAGGGGATGAAGTCTTCCATCGGACAGCGAGGGGCGGGTGCCGATTTCGACCCCGATCTCCGCAATTTCCAGTCCCCCGGAATCGAGCAGTTCGGCATGCATCGAGAGGGAGTCATTACCATCCAGTTGAGCAGTAAGGGTACGGACAAGGGGAAGGGCAGGGTCGCGAACGATCAGGGTACGGTTGAGGTCCTTGGCGGGGTTACCAGCCCGATCAGAGAAGCCATAAATTAGGGTATAAGTTCCTGCCTTGGAGATATTAAAATCAGAACGGTCGGCATAAATGGTGCCATTTCCTTCGCGGTCGTCGGTCCAGGCAGCTCCGGGATCGGGAAAGCTGGTGCCGGTGGTTAGGGTGATTTCCGCTGGGCCAAGCAGGGTGAGAACGGGGGCGTGTTCATCGAGATCGTTTAATAACAAGTGAAAGTTTTCCTCCAGGCTGGCGTTCCATTCGTCCCTAACCTGTACCCGGATGAAATAATTGGAGGCGTTGGTTTCAAAATCAAAAGGGAAACGGGTAACCAAGGAACCATTGGCATCGATACTGAAGAGGGCATTGTCTTTGGATCCGTTCCCATCAACCAAAGATAAAGTGAGGGAAGCATTGGCATCGAGATCGGAGGCAGCGAATTTCCCTATTATGCTACCAACGGGCAGGTTTTCCGGAAAGGAACGGGTGGAGAAGGAAAGGGAACTGGGAGCTTGGTTGGGGATGGAGGTGGGATTGAGTGGATCCGTGCCCGATTCAGACTCAAATAGGTCAGAAAATCCATCCCCGTCGTTATCGGTATCAAAATAGTCCTCGATCCCATCCCGGTCTAGGTCTTCCACTTGATTTAGCAGGGAAATAAGAAAGATTCGTTCCAGTTTGGCTCCGTGCTGATCGCTTACCCGGACGCGGATGGGATAGGTGGAGGCATTGGTCTCGAAATCAAAGGGTTGGAGGGAGCGAATAATTTGGTTTTGATGAATCTGAAAAAGGGCATTGTGATTGGATCCGTTCCCATCGACGAAGGAGAAGCTGAGGGTGGCATTGGCATCGGGATCGGTGGCAGTGAGCTGACCTACCACGATGTTTGGGGCTTGGTTTTCAAGGATGGTGGAGCCATTAAGTTCGAGGGAGTCGGGAGCGGCATTGGCCACGGAGTTTGGATCTCTTGGATCGGAACCATAGGCAAGTTCAGCCACATCGGAAAAGCCGTCGCCATCATCATCGGTGTCGGCGTGGTCTTCGGTGCCGTCTCCATCTAAGTCTTCAAATAAATCGACCAAGCTGAGAGTGAAATTTCCTTCAACGGATTGATTTTGCTCATCCGTAGCCCGAACCCAGATTGGGTAGGTACTTTGGTTGTTTTCGAAGTCAAAGGAAGCAGAGGTTTTCAGAGTTCCATTTGCCTCAAGCACAAATCCGTCCGAGGTGGATGGTGAACTGGCACCAAGTCCCCACTTATTAGATAAATAATTTTCAATAGATTCCCTGGCTTTGTTGGATGAAGAATTGAGGATGATGAATTCTCCAAGGAATCCATTGAATGCCAATGTTGGACTGCTAGACCCGGTCCCTGATCCAGAACCCAAAGTCGATAAATTTGAAGTGTTGGTCGGATAAACTGTTCCGGAACCAGCGACCGAAGACCGCTGGATTCCGTTGAGGTAAAAAGAAGACTGTTGAAAATTCGAGCCTGCTGAACGAACCCAACTTACAACCTGGGTCTGAAGATTGGAAATACTACCGAATCGCTTATTTCCCCCGTTAAATCGCCACGCCCAACCTTCAAATCCTGTGCTGATTCCAATAGTATTGAAATCCGATCCGCCCAGTTGAAAAATTCTTTGATCGGTCATGGTATTGGCTTGATTGATCAGAACTGCAGATATGGTCAAGGCTGGGTTGGCACCTAGTCCCATACGAGAATTCATAGAGAGAAAATCATTATTTCCATCAAACTTTACTGCCGGTTTTCCATTAATTTTATTTTGTCGTAAAACGGGACGAAGTTGTTGGTTTGACTGGGCGTAGGTGTGATTACCCACACTTTTATCATTCCATCCCGATATCTTACCTAAAGAGGTTGAAATGGTAGTCGGGTCATCCGCATCGAGCCAAAGAACAGGATTTAAATCTAACGGGGAAAAAGAGAAGACTGAATAGCTCAGGTTGTCCTGATTTGGATCAATCGCCGAGAGGTTGGCAATGGTACTACCAACGGGAAGGTTTTCATTAAATTGAGTCTGAGAAATCGCGAGGCTGTGCGGAGGCAGATTTACGGTCGAATTCGGATCATCGGGATTCGTTCCGTGAGATATTTCATCTGAATTGGATAGACCATCTCCGTCCCGGTCGCTGTCGAGATGATCTTCCTGACCATCCCCATCTAAATCCTCGAATTGATCGGTTAAGGAAATTGTGAAGTTCCCTTCCGAGGTTGCATTGAATTCGTCCCTGACTTGAACCCGAATGGTGTAAGACGAAGAATTGGTCTCGAAATCAAAGACCGCAAAGTTTTTCAAACTGCCATTGGATTCCAGAGAAAATAAGGAGTTGTGATCGGATCCGGCTCCGCTGATCAGTTGAAAAGTCAGAGAAGATCCAGCATCTAAATCCGTGGCATTAAATTCTCCAATCAGGGAACCAGATGCTGCGTTTTCAGCAAAGGATAAGGCATGAAGGGGGGCTAAGGAATGAGGTGCGGTATTGGTGGGCAGGCTGGCGGATTCAAGGGTGTATAATCGATTTACATCGGCCGCAAACAATACCCGATTGTAAAGACGGAGGTTATCGATGAGACCCTTAAATTTGATATAGTTGTCATTGTTTTCATTGGTCCAGCCCAGCCTGAGGGCATTGGAATTGGAAACAGTATCCGATTTTGGAATACTTGTATTGGTAACCAACAGACCATCGACATAAAGCTTTAGAAAACCGGTATTACGATCCATCGAAACCACAATCGCGTACCAACGGTTATGATTCCAGAAATTGGTCGAAGAATCCGCGTCTTGCTGGCCGGATGAGTCCCTGGTGACTGGATGAAGCCTCTTATCATCCTCATTAAGCCAAAAGGCATAAGTTCTTTGCCCGGAAGGGGAACCTTTGTAAAGGACAGGAGTCCAAGTCTTGGATTGGGAAATGGATTTAAACCAAAAGGAGTAGCTGAAAACCCGACGGGGATCCAGGCTGGAATCGTTTGGGATTTCCATGTAGTCATCGACCCCATCGAGACTAATTGCCTGGCCCTGTATGGCATCGGCATATGTTGGACTACCGGTCAAAATGCCATTACGGTTATTCCCGGATTGATCGGAGGCATTGCCTTCAAAGGGATACCAGGCAAGTAGATTATGGGTAAGGGTTGGGAATAGGGCAGCATCCAAGGGATCCGTTCCAGATTGAAGCTCTTCCTGATCAGGAAATCCGTCGTTGTCATCATCCGAGTCGATATGGTTTTCAATACCATCTCCATCAGGGTCTTCAATTAAATCAAGAACTTGGATGGAGAAGATCTCGGAAATGGAATTGTTTTGGTCGTCGATGAATTGAATGCGTACTGAGAGGGAATTGTTGGCTTCATAATCGAAGGAGGAAAGGGAGGAAAGAGTGCCGTTTTGATCGATGGAAAAGTGAGAGTTGTGGATAGATCCATTTCCATTGGAGAGGGAGAAATATCCTCCCGGGGCAGGGAGGTCGTAGGTTTGAAAAACGGGTATTTGGTGATCCTGGTTTCCATCCACCCAGTAGGGGTTGTTACCAGATGTAGTTCCGGCTATTCCGTTGGAATCCTCAAGAATGACGGAATTGTCGATCGACAACTTCCAGTATCCCCAGGCATCGTCTGAAGCAGCGATAATTTTCAGTCGTGTGGGTCGGGAAGAAGTGGTGAATGTTTTATTCAATACCTGCCCTATACTGGCGTTGGTAAAAAAGGATTCAGGAGTGGTCCAGGAGCCGTCCACCAGAAAGGATACATTTGCTCCACCGTGAGTGTTTGCATGTTGAGCATTGGAAGTATGTCCGGATAGGGTAAAGGTGCTGGGAAGGTCAAGGGAATGGGTATGAAATTGACCCACGATGGTACCAGGTGAGGAATTTTCATTGATGCTGAGGCCGGTATTTGAGAATATTCGTCCCTGAAAATAAAGATCCAGCATTTCGGCTGTGGATAATGCACGGTTGTAAATTCTAACCTCGTCGATCAAGCCCTTGAAAAAATAGTCCGGGGCTGCTTCCGTTTTACCGGCTCCAATGCGCAGCGGGCTGGAGGAATTGAGGGAGAGTGATCCGTTGTTTGAGCTCAATAATGCTCCGTTTTGATAAGTTTTAAAGGAGCTTCCATCATGGGTGAATCCAAGAAAGGTCCAAGTTAAGGAGATCGCTTGGTCCCCAAACATGACCCATCCGTCATTCCCGATCCAGTAGGACCAGGCATTGTTAGGGTTTTTGTAGAGGTTGAAACCTTTCCCATTGCTCCGAAAGGTCAATGGACTACCATGAAGTGAGGATGTGGCAGTCGGTTTTGCCCAGAGCGAATAGGAAAATTGATGATTGGAGAGGGCGGAGTCGTGAGATGATTGCAAGTAATCGTCCACCCCGTCGAATTGCAATGCCTTCCCGGGCTTGTTAAATCGATCAGGTGCGGGAACGGCTCCAGTCAGAGTTCCGTGGAATTGAGGGTTGGCGAGGTTTGATCCGTTGCCATCCAGTGGATACCAAGCGACTAGGCCATTGCTTAGGGAGCCAAAGCAGGGTACCGCAGCGACTAAAAAAATACAGCATGATGCCCAAAAAATATGTAAACGAATCAACACAAACTTATAACAATAATTAAAATATTATATGGCAATAATCAAAAGTCTACCAGTCAAAAGCAAGATCGATGTATTCTGTATAGACAAGAGTTTTCATTCTATCGGGATAAGATGAAGCCTTGCCAGAAAAGGAATAGTTTTAAATAGTAAGCTTTATGCTCCCTACGATTCTTCTTTCCAGTTGTTTGATCTGTTTCCTTGCCTACCGATTATATGGCTCCTTTTTATCCCGCCGTTGCCAACTGGATGATGGTACCAAGACTCCGGCGGTGGAAAAAGAAGATGGGGTCGATTATGCCCCGACGCGGGCCTCGGTCTTGTTTGGTCACCACTTCTCCTCGATTGCGGGTGCCGGGCCGATTGTTGGTCCCATTTTAGCGGCCATGTATTTTGGCTGGGGACCCACTTGGGTGTGGATTTTAATCGGGGCAATTTTAGTCGGTGGGGTGCATGATTTTGGGAGTACTCTGATGTCGGTGCGTAATGGTGGACGTTCGATTGCAGATACCATGCGGGGCTTGGTAGGCGAGGGGGTAGGGAAGATATTTATGCTTTTTGTAATCCTTGCCTTGGTCTATGTGATCGTGGTCTTTCTTGACCTGACAGCCAATACTTTTACCAAGCAACCAGCGGTGGCCACCGCGTCGGGTTGGTTTATCGGGGTGGCCATTATTTTTGGGATTTTGATGCGGAGTAAAAGGTTCTCCCTCGGACAGCTTGCCCTTCTATTTTTCCCCCTAACTTTTGCCGGACTTGCAGTTGGGCATTATTTCCCCATGGTTGAACTGGATAAATCAATTTGGATCTGGTTCACCCTGATGTATTGTTTCGTCGCCGCTGTTCTCCCCGTTGGCTTACTTCTCCAACCCCGTGATTTTCTAAGTGCCGGATTTTTATATGCCATCTTAGTTCTTGGCGTTGTGGGCATGATGTTTTCGGGGGAAAGGATTCAAATGCCGGTATTTATGAGTTGGGAGTCGGAAAAGCTCGGTATGTTAGTGCCCTTTCTTTTCATCACCGTTGCCTGCGGAGCCTGCAGTGGGTTTCATAGCATTGTTTCCAGTGGAACCACATCGAAGCAAATCATCAAGGAAAGTGATGTACGCAGGATCAGTTACGGTGGGATGCTGGTCGAGGGAGTCCTGGCGGTATTTGCCATGGGTTGCGTGGCGGTCCTGTCCATGAGTGAGCGGGAAGCGGGTGGAACTCCGGTTGGAATCTTTGCTGCTGGGGCGGCGAAATTCTTCTCCGCAGTGGGCATCCCGATCCAATTGGGAGCGGAATTTGCACTGCTCGCGGTCAGCACCTTTTTACTGACCACTTTAGACACTTGTACCCGATTGACCCGTTTTTTAATCGAAGAATTACTGACTTGGAGAAATCAAATGAGTCGATTTGCCGGTACCCTTATGGCTTTGGCCATACCTGCCATTTTGGTCTTTCAAGAATTTCCAGGTGCGGATGGAAATATGCAACCGGCATGGAAAGCAATTTGGCCTTTATTTGGAGCAACCAATCAGTTGCTTGCTGCTCTGGCTTTGCTTACCTTTGTGGTATTTTTGAAGGTAGGCAGGGTGAAATACGGCTTCGCCCTTGTACCCGCTTTGGTCATGATGCTGATGCCGATGATCGCCCTAGCTTTGATGGCAGACAAATACGGTTTTCAATCCTTGATTGGAGGAACCGCCGGGGGGATGTTTTTACTGGGTATATTTCTAAGCTATTTTTCGCTGAGGAAATTGAGGACTTAAAGTACAAAGTCGGGGAGGGTTTCTTCTTCTTCCCCGGTTTCAGATGAGGCATTTAAAGCGGATTGAATGCAAGCCTTTAGGGCATCGGGGGAACAAGGCTTGTTCAGAATCTTAAAGAGTTGACCCGTTTGTAACGCTTGGGGTCCACCAAATTCAAAATCCGCGTGCCCAGTGAGAAGAATACAGAGGGTGGAAGGATGGTTTTCCTTTATTTGACGCATCATTGAAGCCCCATCCATACCGGGCATTCGCATATCGGAAACGACCACCGCAAAGGGGCCATTTTCTTCCACTTCACGAAAGGCATCTTCGGGGCTATTCGCGGTGGTTAAGTTAAATTTTCGTCCTAAGTTTAGATCAATTCCTTTAAGAATCGACTCTTCATCATCGACAATTAATACTTTTTCATTCATGGGCAAATGGGGGGCTAAACTTAAGTATCAGCACAAACCAACATGAGATGCAAGTTTTTCATTAAAATAATTAATAAATCCAATTAATAGTTTTCAAGGAAAGGAAGAGATGAGGAGAAAAAAAAGTAAATTTTTGGATTCACAATTTAGCTCGATTCCAATCAAAACTTTGTTATTACTATTTTTTGTTATGCCCGAGTGGCGGAATTGGTAGACGCAGCGGACTTAAAATCCGTTGACCGCAAGGTCGTGGGGGTTCAAGTCCCCCCTTGGGCACTCTTAAAAAAATTTAACAGCAGTAGATGTTAGATATCCCGAAATACTTTTCAAATAAGTTGTTAAAACAAAGTGCGACCACTCGATTGTGTTAATTAGAAACCATCGAATAAAAAAGACATACAGGTTAGGGTAAAAACCCTATTTCCCACAGGACTGTCTAATAGACAGCTTAGTTGACTGAATTGATGATGGTAAGGCCCGTGGTGGCAAAAGTCATTATAACTGCCACCATAAAACCTATGATCCGAAAACATTGTGTATTATTAAGCATACCCAATACTTCGTTACCGGTAGCATTTTAGATCACCTAAGTTAGGATTTTTTTTCCAATCCCTTTTAATTCTCTGATGGAGGGAAGGTATTCTTTATTAATATATACTAACAAACTTCAAAGTTTCTGCATTAGAGCTTTTAGATTACAATCCAATCATTTTCCTCGATGGCTTTTCGCTCTCTCTCTTTTCTCTCTTCGTCCTCTTGGATCTCTTTGGTTCTAATTTGCAGGTATTCCTCCTGAGCCGCATCCTTTGATCCAAAATCTTTTATCAGCCCATCCAAAAGATCTTGGTTGGGTGAATGATTGAATTCCAACAAAGCTTGGTTGAAATATTTTTCAGAATGTGTGCTTTTCATGCAATTAAACACAATGATTTTCGTTCAGGGGTCAAGCTTATGGAGTATAGCAAAGAACAGATCCAAGTTAAGAGTCCTTAATCATAGGTTTCAGTTCTTTCGTTTGTCTAGAAATGAATTGTTTGCTAAGATAAATCTTATGAAATTTCTTATTCCAACCATATTGCTCTCTTTACTTACCTCCTGCGACACCATGGAAATTCAAGCAGGTGAGGATTCTATGAACTCATCTCCTTGTGCTGCCTGTCCCAATTGTGGAAGTTCGGATACTAAAGAAGAGATCAAACCAGCATCCTAATTTTATTATTTTCACTCAAGAAAGCTTGCTTGATGATAGGTAAATGCTTCAAATCTATACCAAGCTGATTAATTAAAGTCTAGTTGATCGGTTTCCACTACTTGCTTCCCGCTCGAAGTTTTATTAAGTAATGGTCCGTGGCTTGGAAATTCATAACTGTTTCGTATTTGTTTGTGTTCCTTTCTTCCTGTGCACCAGATGGGGTTGAAAGCGATGAAGACATTCTTGAAAAGCCTATTTTTGAAAAAGCACCCCAATCCGGGATCAAGGATGGGCACATAATTGAAAGGTATGAAAACGGTTCTCCGAAAGAAGAATTTCACCTCGTTAATGGTAAGAAAAATGGATCCTTTAAAACTTGGTACGAAGATGGGCAGTTGGCTAAGGAGGGAAAAATGGTGGAGGATCGATGGAATGGTCCCTATCAGGAATGGCGCCCTGATGGAACCCAAAGGGTTAAGGGAAGCTATCTGAATGGTGTACAGGATGGAGAATGGATTTTCTACAGCAAAGAGGGAAAAGCACTTCCTCCGGTTTTGTTTGAAATGGGAAAGGAAGTAACGCGAGAACTTCCTGCCCTAAGGTTTTAATACTAGCCCGACTCCATTGGCGAATTTCTGAATTTTTAAAACTGAGCCATCTTCTTGGTATTGATATAAGATACCATTTCCATTCTTGAGATTGGTGTGAGGGCAGGGCTCTCCGCTTGGGGTCCATACTTTGGCGGAAACAGCCAATCCGGTCTCACTAATCGATTCAGAAGCCGGAAGTCCGGAGGTGTAAAAGCTTTTCCATTGGCCGTCGACTTCGCCATCCGAAGTTTGTCCGATTACTTTGATCCTTCCATTTGGATGCCAGCCTTTAAATTCTCCTTCATAGCGGTCTTGGTGCCAACCGGTCTTGGCACGAATGCTTCCATTCGGGTACCATTCGAGCCAAATTCCTTCTTTTTGTCCTTTTTTTAAATATCCGAGCGAGGTAATTGAATCTTTCGAATCGGTTTGCTTTACCCACCCGCTGAATGGCTCTTCTTTTCCGTCCACATAGAGCTGGATCATTCCATACATCAGCTTTCGCTCAAGGGAATCCAAAGAAACCGCTTGTGCCTTTGCTTCTTCCATAATTTGTGAATCCTGAAGGTCAGGAATTCCACAACTGGCCAAGAAAAATAAACCAAGAAAAATGATTTTTGCCATGGACGGGCTTACACCTGAAGACTGGATGGAAACGAAGGAGTTCAAACTGGAATCGGTAATCTCATTGCCGAGAGTTGCAAAGAATTGTATAAAAGATGCCGCATGATTTTCATTAAAGAAGTGAATTTAGCCTTTGGGCACAAGAAAGTATTTCAAGAGATTTCGGAAACCATAGGAACCCGAGACCGGATTGCATTGGTTGGTTCTAATGGATCCGGAAAGACTACCTTTTTACGAATGTTGATGGGGGAGGTGGAACCCGATGAAGGGGAAGTGCAAAAGCCAGACTATGCAACCATAGGATACTTGCCCCAAGATGGAATCTCGGTGGGTGGTCATTCCCTCCGAGAAGAAGCAGTGACTGCATTTGCCGGTGCGGTTGGACTCAAGGAAAAGCTGGACCAAGCCGAGACGGAGCTTGGAGAGATGGAGCCTGATACCGAAGAATTTTACGATCTCATTGATCAAATGGGGGCATGGGAAGAGCAGCTTGCATCCTTTGAGCCCGAGAAGATGAATGCCCGAATTGAAAAGATCATGATGGGTATGGGTTTTTCCATCCAGGACATGGATCGTCAATTGGAAGAATTCTCGGGGGGGTGGCAAATGCGGATTGCACTGGGAAAACTTCTTCTTCAAGCCCCCTCCCTTTTAATCCTGGACGAGCCCACTAATCACCTGGATGTAGTTTCTCAAAATTGGTTGGAGCATTACCTCAAGAATTATCAGGGATCGATTCTGGTAATCTCGCACGACCGGGCTTTTCTGGAATCAGTTACGGAGCGTACGATCGAGCTGAAAATGGGAAAACTTAATCATTACAAGGGGAATTATTCCTTCTACATTCAAGAAAGTGCGGCGAGAATGGAAAGGCAAAGGAAGGCTTCGGTGAATCAAAAGAAAGAGATTCAGAAGGAGAAGGAATTCATCAATCGTTTCCGCTCCAATGTGAAGAAAGCAGCCATGGTTCAAAGTCGAATTAAAGCCTTGGAGAAGATGGAAATCATCAAGCCTGAGGCCGAAGAAAAAAAGATCTATTTCCGTTTTCCATCTTCCCCGCCCGCGAGTCATAAAGTGGTAGAACTGGAGGGGCTCAAGAAGTCTTATGATGACTTAGAGGTTTTTGATGGCTTGGATTTGCGCATCGAAAAGGGGGATCGAATTGCGGTGGTCGGGGTCAATGGTGCGGGGAAATCAACCTTGGTACGGATTCTGGCCGGAGTCGAACCCTTTCAGGCAGGAAAGCGGGATGTCGGAGTAAATACAGTCATTGGATATTTTGCCCAGCATCAAGCGGAAGAATTAAATCCCACAAATGAAGTTCTTGAGGAGGTAGAATCCTCCTTACATGATAATCCGGACGCAAATCCGAGAGCGGCTCTGGGTGCTTTATTGTTCAGTGGTAATGATGTTTTTAAGAAGACCTCGGTTCTTTCCGGTGGAGAACGAAACCGGGTAGCCCTGGCAAAATTGTTGATGAAGCCATGCAATTTTCTGATCATGGATGAGCCGACCAATCACTTGGATATTCGAAGTAAGGAAGTCCTGCAGGAAGCCCTGAATTTATTTGATGGAACCGCAATTATTGTCAGCCATGACCGGTCTTTTTTGGATGAAGTGGTGACCAAGGTCTTGGAGGTTTCACCCAGCAAGACAAGAATGCTGACCTGTAATGTTTCGGAATATATGGAACGCTTAGATTTGGAACAGGGATGATGATGCTTGCCAGAGATTAAAAGTTTTGTCCCTTTAGAGACATGGCCAAGTTGTATTTTCATTACTCCTCGATGAATGCAGGAAAATCGACGGCTTTATTACAAGCCCATCATAATTACGGGGAGCGGGGAATGAAAACTTTTTTGCTCACCGCTTACCTAGATGACCGACATGGAGTGGGGGTGATCCGTTCAAGGATTGGAATTCAGCAGGAAGCCACTCCTTTTCGTAAAGGGGATAATCTGCTGGATGTAGTAAGAAAAAAAAAGCAAGAGGATTCACTATCCTGCGTCCTGGTGGATGAAGCACAATTTCTGAGCAAAGAACAAGTGGGACAGCTCGCAGAAGTGGTAGATAAGGAAGGCATTCCGGTTCTGGCTTTTGGAATCCGAACGGATTTCCTGACCGAGCCTTTTGAGGGAAGCCAATACTTGATGGCTTGGGCAGATGAGATCAAAGAGATTAAGACGATTTGTCACTGCGGTAAAAAAGCGACTATGAATGCCCGAATTGATAGTTCAGGAAAAATGGAAATGGCAGGGGATCAAATCGAAATTGGCGGGAATGAACGGTATGTTTCACTATGCCGTGCTTGTTATTACTCCAAAAATACCGGGCTTTGAAACGGGCCCTTTTTCTGGCTCAGAGACAGTATTTTAGTGAGCGGTCAAGCTTTTGAGCAGGACAAAGCCGCCAATTAATAAAGCGGCAAAAAGTAGGGCAAGCAGGTTGAAGTGCTTATCCATTTTTTCTTTCATGGGCTCCCCAAATTTTGCAATTAGAATAGCGACAAGAAAGAATCGAGCAGACCGGCTGACCGCAGAGGCAAGAATAAAAGGGAGCAGGTTCATGCTCAATACTCCACTGGCAATGGTGAATACCTTGTAGGGAATGGGAGAGAACCCAGCAAGAAAGACCAGGGGCCATCCCCATTCAACATACCACTCGGTAATCCTCTGGAATTTAGCTTCGGTAAAGCCAGGTACATAAAGGTAGAAATAGGACTGCAAGCTTTCCCAACCAATGGCTCCAATTGCATAACCTGCAAGTCCACCCAATACCGATGCAATTGAACAGATTAAGGCAAAACGAAGAGCCTTTTTTAGGGCTCCGAAGCATAGGGGTATTAATAGGACATCGGGAGGGATCGGGAAAAAACTGGCTTCGGCAAAAGAAATACCAGCGAGCCAGGCAGAGGCCGATTTTTTCTCTGCAAGCGAAAGTGTCCAATCATAAATTTTGCGGAGTGGATTGCGAGTGCTTTGGCTCATGAGTTAAAAGTTACTTTTCGTAAATG
>OZSS01000948.1_pt1 | contig 13817 bp, 19 predicted proteins | sample 1779911 | NCBI WGS metagenome assembly OZSS01 (sample SAMEA2603589, study PRJEB24840) | metagenome | biome: Water; feature: Photic zone; material: Seawater sample | place: Mediterranean Sea | collected 2013-11-12 | depth 10 m | reverse complement strand
AAGGAAGTCGCAATGTCAGATGTACTGGAAACAGGATTGTCTCTGGATAACAAATCACTGTGGACCAGGGCAACAGAAATCCGAGTTGGCAATATTTTGATGCGAGAAGGGTGGAAGCGTCGAAGGGTACGAGAAGGCAAACAAAGGGTCTATCGGTACTTCAAAGAAACATAATCTGCTGTTGTCCCTATTTTGTCCCTATGTTTGATGAAGATAGGGACAGCTGAAGACCATATAAACACTGGGTTGTCCCTATTGTCCCTATTGTCCCTATTAAATTATATAAAAGATTATGAACACACACAATGCAGGGTATATAGGACATCTACACACGTACATATGAGTATAAAGTTTGGTCAAATAGATAGGGACAGATAGGGACAAGGAAAAAACACAATTCAACTAACTGATACTAATGCTTTATTTTTGTCCCTATGTTGGTGATTAGATAGGGACAGATAGGGACAAATGGAGAAACAGATAGGGACAGGACAGCTGAATACTAACATTACGCGCACGATAGGGAGTTTTCTCTTCTCTCTTCTGTGCTGGATCTAACGAGGAACGAGTGTGGTAGGCAGGCCCCCAAGGACTGAGCCTACCATGCATAGTGATCGAGTTCTCTTCAAATTCTTTTTCTAGATTAGATGGGAACATAGGAACATAGAAACACCTCAGTATTCATCTGTGATTATTGAACCAGAGGCAACATTCATCAATTTGCGTGGATAAAGAAACTCAGTAAAGACAGGAGAATAATGCAGCAACAAACAATTGATGTGATGGATACTGAAGTAAACTGGAAAATTATAGCCCAACTTTTTGACAAGACTACTGGAACACACTGGGCATTGATGCAACATCAACGAGAGTCCAAGTACAATGATTGGATCAATTTTCGTTTTTGTATTTTGGGGTCAGTACGTCGGAAAAGGTCGTACGATTTTGCTTGGAGTTCCAAGAAGCAAAGACTGACAAGGGTTGAAGGGTCTTTTCGCTTACAGTCAGAATTCCCAGATTTGCATCGATGTCTTATCAAGTATCTGTCGAAGTCTACTGAACCACTGCAGGACACATCCACAAAGGAAGATAGGGTATCCAATGCGATGGAAGTACTGGAACGACTGCGGACATCGAACATATTTGACAGAGCAAGGGAATCAACCCCATTTACTAGACCACCGGATTCGTAATCAGTCGGTGAAGTAGTGTAGGAGGTAGTTGGCTGGCTCCCCAGCATTGATGTTTCAAAGCTGAGGAGTTTCTAAGCATCACATTTTAAACGTCAATCATAGAGATTTGTCTATCTCTGAAAACGTGATTTTCAAACCGTGATGCTCATGAGGATTAGCGGACCAACGTCACAGAAAAAATGAATTTTATTGGAGAAATGGCTACCAGACTTTGGTAAGTTTGCTTCCCATCCCTGAGTAAGGTCGCACCCTTAAAAAATTTACGGAGAGACTCCATGCAATATCGTCAGCTGGGCCGAACAGACCTCAAAGTCAGCAAAATTTGTCTCGGAACCATGACCTGGGCCGAACAAAACACCCAAGAAGAAGCCTTTGAGCAGATGGATGCTGCATTGGATTATGGAGTAAATTTCTTTGACACCGCTGAACTCTATCCGGTACCCCCCAGTGCCAATACCTACGGTGGTACTGAGACTATTATCGGTAACTGGTTCGCTCAACGTGGTCAGCGAGATCAAGTGATTCTGGCGACGAAAGTTGTGGGACCGATGATTAAGTCGCCTCACATTCGGGATGGCCAAACTCGCTTCAACCGAGCCACCATTGAAGAAGCGGTCAATGGCAGTCTCAGGCGCTTAAAGACAGACTACATTGATCTTTATCAACTGCACTGGCCTGACCGCAATGTCAATAAATTTGGCCAACTGAATTACGTGCATGACAGCAAGGAAGTCTCCACACCAATTTTGGAAACACTGGAAGCTTTAGCAGGCATTCAGAACTCCGGAAAAATCCGGCACTTCGGACTCTCCAACGAAACTCCTTGGGGTACAATGCGGTTCCTGCATTATTCAGAAACCCAGCAATTACCAAGAGCGGTAAGCATTCAGAACCCTTACAACCTACTTAATCGCACCTTTGAAATTGGATTGGCAGAAATTGCTCATCGGGAACAAGTCGGGCTGTTAGCCTATTCACCACTGGCTTTTGGGGCCCTTTCTGGAAAATATCTTCAAGGGAATCAACCAGAAAACGCACGACTCACCCTTTATTCTCGTTTTGTGCGCTACAAGAAAGGTCATGCAGAAAATGCGATTCAATCCTACGTGGATCTGGCGCAGGAAAATGGACTCGATCCAACTCAAATGGCGTTAGCCTATGTCAGCAGCAGACATTTTCTGACCAGTAACATCATTGGAGCAACCTCGATGGAACAATTGAAAACGAACCTGATCAGTAGTGAACTTGAATTATCAGAGGAACTGTTGGAGGGAATTGAGAAGATCCACGATCTCTACACAAATCCATGTCCGTAGATTTTACATAGGTCTGAATCAAATAGGATCCCTTGAAAATCTAACAGAGACGGAGGAGGCTTGAATGCATTTTTTTAAAAAAATTATATATTCACCAAACCCCACCAACCTTAGTAAATACCTGACCTAGAGGTGGTTTATTTGCCAAGGGTAAAAACTAACACCCCAATTGTTACCAGATTAGATGGATTATAAATATCATTAGGCAGATAGTAGTAGTGTAGCCTAGAAGTTAGCCGATGGGGCCAGCAATGTTGGGAAGCATCCAAGGGGGTCCAAGAAACACTTCCCACTTAGGGAGGACTCTACGCCAAGTTTTTTCAATTAATTGGCGTACAGTCGCTCATCTGCACTGCGGAGAAACCCTTGTGCAGCACAGATGAAGGCACTAGGCAGCTTGGGTTGATGTAGATAACCTTATCACTTGGGCCAATAACTACCTATCAGATGGTAATTTTTAAGTCAATTAAACAATGGTAGATCCACGGATTCTCAATTAGTCGGTGGGCAGCTACAGAGGCAGGTGGGATCCAATCTAGGATCCCATAGATGAACGACTTCTTGTGCTCTAGATCCAGTGCTTAGGCCCAGTGCCACATTTCGCAGGTGGCATTTCCTTCAGCGTCCACATCATACTCTTGAACAATTGCTTTGCCATTTAAACTCATCAGAGAGGGGGCCGCAGTTTCAATATAGAAAATCCCCCGAAATTTCGTTGAGCCATCAGCTTCAGTTCTACCAACACCACTGGCTCTCAGCGTAGCTACTCCATCTGCAGCCATTAGTAATGAAGAATTTGGACATTCGCCATACATACTGCCATCGGCTCTCATTTCCGTTTGGTAGGTGCCCATAAACTGAACCGGAACACCAGTGATTGTTCCACTACCTTGAGCGGTGATCTCAAATTTTGGAAGCGTACCATCAGAGGGCAAGACTTTGGTAACAGAGGTGGCTGTCATCGATCCCAATTTTTCACCTAGCATAAATTCTCACTTTCGTATTGAGTTGGGGTAATCGTAATCATTGTAAAAGCAGTTGTTGCTGATTAATCAGAACAGCTCAAAAGATATCAACTGGAAGATAGTTAAAAAGCAAGCACTGTTTGGATGAAGGATGAATTTGCTAAATTATGGATCTTTGGCCAGTTTTGGAGTTCCGATTCAAAGACCAACGGATTAGTTATCCGCAGTGCTGGATGATCTGTACCCAGATAGATGCTGGGTAAAAGGGGATTACTGCGCCAAAAATCTGCAAATAATCGCAAAAATGTCGTAATTGGTTTTGAGGCATCCTCAGCAGGAAAGCATGCTGTCCGGCAGCCACTTGGACATAGCAGTGTCGCAGCCACTAGTCACTACCTCGGCGTCGAGCAGGCCAAGGCCCTCAATATTGCCAAGAATCAGAAGATGTTCTAGCCCACAATCAAATCAGGAGAGGAGAACCAGATGGCCAATGCACTGAAGGGAAAAACTCTAACAACTTGGACAATCATCTTGCCCAGCGAAGAAGTGGCCAAAGATTTCATGGAGAGCGCAAGCGGGCATTTTGAATTCATGCAAACCAAAAGTTATCAGGATGGCCCTCTCAAACTAGTTCAGTATGTCGTCTCCTCCGGCCCAGAGTGGAAGGAAAACAACTCGTTTCTGGATGGGAAGATGCCAGAAAAAACCGGCAGGGTGGTGGTGACGCTTTTCGAAATTTATGAAACCGAAGATGGCCTGCATCACCATTGGATCGAATCGAAGGACATCCAACTGCTTGCTGAAGACTGGCTGAAAGAAGTAGGTGGAGAAATTACAGTCCACACCCACCAAACCATCATACAGAGTCTTTGGGACTGATCCACTAAGGAATCCCTTATTTCCGACCCCCACCCCTTACCCCGGGGGGAGCAAAGTGCCCCTGCCTCTTGATATTGGGACTCCGAGTCGCATTTATATCCCACCGCCACCTTTGACCCTCAGACCTTGTGAACGACATGGCGCACTACGCCCCAGATCTGGAAGTCGTCATCGACGGAGACTGGAATGCTGGAGTAGTCAGGATTCTCTGGTTGCAGCTCAAAGCGTCCCCGGTCCTGCACTAGGCGCTTCAGGGTAAATTCGCCATTGAGGGAAGCAATCACTACCTTGCCGTTGGGTTTCTTCTTGGAGCGATCCACGATCAGCAAATCCCCGTCATAGATCCCTGCGCCTACCATTGAATCTCCATTGGCCCGGACAAAGAAGACGTTGTTGGGATCCGGGACCAGGTACTGGTGCAGGTTGAGGTAGCCATCGTAGTAGTCCTGAGCTGGGCTGGGAAAGCCAGCAGCAACCATCGACTCAAACAGTAGGCACTCGGTGTTAACAGCTAGGTGTGCTGGGATGGAGTGGATGAAGTCAAAGGCAGTAGCATGCATTAGGGTACTCGGTGGGGTGATTGCCAATACGGATGCCCAGCAATCTGAACATCTTGGCGCAGGAGGTAAAGACAACAATCAGTTTCAATGAACAGTATATTATGTTTTATTTAACCCAATACGTGTAGGCCTCAGCACCGTCCTTTCCAAGTTTTTTAGGCCAGTGCTGATAGTAGTCAGTAAGTACAGCACTTTTGCTCTATCAGGCTTCTTTGCATTCAATCATGATGTGAAGGGTTCGAGCTTGAGCAGCAGCTGCCTCTGCAGTGCTTGTCATCACACTGGGAGGTGGGCGGATTGGATCTCGCAACCAGCTATCAAGAACTTCATAGTCACCCCCCTCGCACAGTTCTTCTGCCTTTTGAAAGCAGTCATCCAAGGTTGCTCCCATCCCACTACACTGCATCGAATATGCTTCCTGGCCTTGAGGGCCAAAAACTCCAAATGAATCAACTGAACTGACAGTTCCGCAGGATACACAAAAACTGGCAATGAACAGAAATTTTATAGAATTTGCCACTCTACAAGCCCGATTGAATTCCTTGAAAAACGATTTCTCTGAGCTGAACCAAACATTTTGAACAACCTGTGCTTAGGACCCTGGATTCGATGAAGTGGTCAAGAACAGCTCAAACTGCTGAAGGATCTGAGAAATATTACCAAGGTAGTTGGTACTGAGATGCAGAACTGGCAGCAGTTTGGACACTAAGAAAACTGGAAGAAAAGAAGATACAGGAGCAGATTCGCAACATAGTACGAATTGTAGATTAAACAGCGATTACCCACCGTTCCCGTCAACATCATTTGGGTAGTACTGGGTGAGATGGGGTAAACTTTCTAATCTTTTCACGGATCTGTGCTTGATGCTGGTGTAGCTTAACTTTTTTCCTAGAAACTCACCATTCTTCTAGTGACCTATCCAAAGAATTCGCCCATTTGAGAAGGTGGGAGTCACTTGTCACTATTTGATTGCATTGTTATTCTAAACCTGCGAGAAGATAATTTGTATTAAGCAGTAATCCTGCAAAAAGCTCGATTAAATTTCTAACTTTTTTGAGGAAAACAATGGCATCCATTGAGGTGAAGAACTTTACCAATGGCGCTGACGAAGTCAGTACTCCAAGCAATGCCCGGGTGGAGACAGTGAATGTTGGGGGTCAAAGAGTGATCAAACTAACTGTGCAGCCTGGGTGGAAGTGGTCAAAGGATATCAAACCAGTTGTCGGTACTGAAAGCTGTCAAGCTAAGCACATCGGCATCATTGTCGAGGGCACAGTAACCTGTCGTCATAACGATGGCACTGAGGTGACTTATTCTGGTGGTGATGCTTACGCGATTGAACCAGGGCATGATGCATGGGTTGTTGGGGATAAGCCTGCCGTTGCTTACGAATTTCATGGGGCTTGGGGAGAGTAAAAGCTGACATATTCACTGATACCGTAGTAGTGGCAGCTGCCCGTTCCTGAGAGGCTCCGACTGGAGGCGCAGGGAGCAGTAGATCGTTATGATACTTTAGCCGCTTGCTAATTAGTCTCTGATACATTGGTATTTTTCCGTTAAACTCATACTCCCCAAAGTTAAATTTTAGATCTCTGAGGGACCAAATGAAACAAATCGTCATCGTCAAGCCTACCAAAGGCTATGCACATTGGAAAAATGCCATCGAAGGTGAAACCCACATAAAAGCAAGAGCAGAGTCAGGAATACATTTCTTAGGATATGGCTTCCAAGAGGATACAGAGAGAATTTATATAGTAGAAGAACTTGAATCCCCAGATGCTGCTGAAAAGCTTTTTGCCAAATTTGAGAATTATCCGGAAGAGATGGGAGTAGACTTGTCCTCAGTTCAGATAATCCCACTGGAAGATTGACCAGTAGCGGGGATCCTATCAAGCATGAATCCCATCTCTATCTTTCTACTTCAATGACTGGTGATCCGTTGATTTTTAAATCTGAACTCCACAACTGGCGTGAGCCCCTAATCAAGAAAGACACTATGCGACTATTAATGAATGCTGAATTATCAGCAACTTATGCTGACTGGAAAAAAGTATATGATGGTCATAAATGGGCTCGAGATGAGGCCAATATGAAGGAAATTCTAGTTGGCTGGTGTGAGGAAGATCAAAGAATTCATGTGTGTTTTGAGGTTGAGTCCATGGAGGTAATGGAAAAATTTATGGAGAAGCACGCAGAAGTGATTGCTTCATCTGGACATAAACAAGAGACAACCGTAGTAAAAATCCTTTCTGATTCTTAGCATGTCACCCTCAAGTTCCCCAGTATCATTGGTGCTGGGGAATAAGGTGCGTTAGATGATGATAAGCAGAACCACCTCCCTGACTGAATATCAATCCACTACAAGAAGCCAAGCTCGCAATCAGAATATCCAGAGGTTCTTGACAATATCCAAGGCTTTGGCTTGCTCAAGGCCTAGATAGGTGTTTGTAGCCGCTACGCTACTATGTTCCATTAGTCACCTCTCAGCTTCCACGTTTTTGAATCTTCACTCTACCTCCAGCAACCAGAGAAAAGACCTGTGATAACAGGTTCTCTGTTGCCAATTCCTGCCTCTCTGAGGAAAGCCTCAAGTTGGAACAACTGCTGCAGCAAATGTATGGCAAGTGTCCGTTTGTCTGTCTGGTTGTTTGTCCGGCAGACATCCGGCAGATGTCTGGCAGACAGACAGTTAACAGACAACTCAACAGACAGGATGTCTTATGGAAGCGGTCATCTCGGTGCAGGATGCAATGGCAGAGTTGAAAGTCAATCGGGCCAGCTTTTATGCTCGTTGTAAGAAATCAGGGATCAAGCCAACAAGGCAAGGAAGACGATCATTCATTACAAATGAAGATTTGGAATGTCTGGCATCTGTATGTATGGAATCTGTCCGGCAGACGTCTGGTTTAGACAGACAGCAGACAGACAGCAGACAGACAGCAGACAGACAAACAGACACTTCAGACAAGTCATCGAGTGGTGATGTAAGACTGATTGAAGCTCTCAACTCGGAAATTATCCACCTGAAGACAATGCTATCTGAAGAGAGGGATGACCACCGCAAGGAGAAGGCAGAGGTGGTCAAGGAGCGAGAGAATTACCAGAAAATGCTGATGTTTCTTCAGCAAGACAATCAGCATCTTCGTCAGCAGTTATTAGAAGCTCCCAAGCAGTCTAAGTTTGATGTCGATTCAGCAGCCGATGATGTCCAAGATTCCGTTGATATCAGTACTCCAGCTTCTGCCGCTTCTGCAGCGCAGCCGGTGGAATACACTCCAAAGAGTGGCAGTAGCTGGGGTCTTGGGATTGGCCTTGGAGCAGTGGCAGCAGCGATCATCTTTTATGTGTTGACCAGCGACCAAGGAGCTAAATTCTTTCCAAACATCCAGCAGAAGCTAGTCGGTGTATTGCACTTGAGCGATACAAACTCAATCGTGCCTTATCGCTTTGATGGCGATGGTGGGTTGCGTTAGTGCTGAAGAGTGTGAGAGGGTGAGCTTGAAAATCTGAGAGCCCCTCACTTTTGATATGGGCCACAGCCACAATTTTATTGAATATCAGCGCTGTGAAACTTGGTGGCCTTTCTGTTGGGAATTCAGTTCGTGATTTGGCAGCAAAATGAAGAAAACTATCTATTCACAAAGGAGAGTGATGAGGTTTAGCCCCGAGACTTATCAAAAAGCCATGGAGAGACAGAAAAAGCTCCACAAAATGTATGAGGGAATTCATCGGCTGGAGCCCAAAGTGGGGATCTTGACCGCTGGGCTAAATCCGATATTGATTAAAGAGGTTGAAGGGCTTGAACAAGCCAACAAGGAGAGGAGGTCATGGGAAAAAGTGACGCAGGAAACTCTATTTAATCATAGCGAAATAGGATCGTAATTCTCTCCAGATTTGGGAGGCAGAACCGGATTATGATTTTGTGCGTAATCTGAGGTACAACGTCTATCAAACATGGAAAGGCTGGATGATGAAAACAAAAAGACTACGCAGGCCCAGTCCCACCGTTACCAGAATTGGTGCTGCAGAGCCGATTGTTGATGAGTCAGAGCCTGTAGAACAAGAAGAATCTCAAAAGATCAAAGATCAGGCAGCAGCAATGCAGAGAATAGCTAATCTACTCAATGGCAAGAAGCCGTAAACGTACAATGCGGGACCCCCCACGATGTATTCAGGGTCCATCATGCCGTACTGCTATGAAGATGGCGGGTTGTGCTAAGGTTTTTGAAGAAAAGTTGCCCTTGTGAGTGGTTATCACTTAGCAGGCCAGTAATTATCTGTTGATTAGATTCCTAACATAGCCATCAAGGGCAACAGCGGAACTTGGCTGATGTTGAACTTGAATTGTTATCCAATCCAGTAAATGAACAAGTACGTTCAGAAATGAAGTCGAGAGGCTGGTAGAGAATAATCTGCATTGCAATAGAGTATCTACAATGCAGCAAGGATATCAGAGTTTTCTTTCGTAGGGAGCCTGACCACCAGTCAACTCAAGATCTATCTTTGATATACTGTTATTTATAGCACCTGTACCAAAATCTGGTCCCAATGGGCCATCAATAAATTCTTGAAATTCAGCTTCTGTTACTCCTTCCTTTGCTTCCCAGATACAGAACATTGGACCTTCTTGGGCAACAGGCATAAATGAATGGTTGAAAAACCCTAAATCCATACAGTCCTGAACGTATTTTCCCATAGCCGACTGGTCACTCATTAATCCACCAACTTTCTCCCACCACTGACTGGCCATACCCGGCTTTACATAATGGTGGACATGGAAAAATTGAGACGCCATATTTTCTCTCCATTAAAGTATTTGGAATATATCTAACGCAAAGTGCCAATAATTAAAGTTTTGGCACAATGAAGTATTATCCTTCGTAGGGTTATTCTCAATCTATTAGTCAGTTGAAGTCGAAAGTCTGGTGAGCTGATTCAAGTATCATCAGATTGTCGATCCGATAGATCGATCAGGGTTAATGCAGATGTTTACTGGGTTGGAGTGCTGTTTTGAGTTTGGGTCTGGAATGCGAGGTTCGCATCATCCAGAAGGGAAGGTTTCGGAGTGTGCAGTGGTGCAGGGATGAGTTCGCTAATGCTAAGAAACCATCGAAAGTTCACTTTTGACTGAATCAGAATTCAGTATACAGTAGGAATCTGAGCAAGAAGAGAAACAGATGAATCGCAGAATCAAACACTGAACCATGAGCTACAACGAAACTCTTGAGAGGCAGTACCTCCGGAGCATCCCCCAACAAGGCAAGGTCGAATGGATTGGCATTCGCCCTAAGCGCTTGTTGGAGGTGCACTCTGTCAGTGAAGTCACAGCCAACACAGACACAGGGTTGGAAGGTGATCACTTTAAGAAATCCTCCACTGGGAAACGACAAGTAACGCTTATCCAGCAGGAACACCTAAACGTAGTGGCCCGAATACTGGGCAAGAGTGAGATTCCACCAGAGTTGCTGAGGCGAAACATTGTGGTTTCGGGGATCAACCTGCTGGCCTTGAAGCATCAGCAATTTCAGGTTGGAGAAGTACTACTGGAAACCACAGGCATCTGTGCGCCCTGCAGCCGTATGGAAGAGAATCTAGGGGCTGGAGGCTACAACAGCATGCGTGGGCATGGAGGGATCACGGCCAAGATAATCCAAGGTGGGCAGATCAAGATTGGGGATGTTGTAAAACTAGCTTTAATTTCTTAGTGGGCTGAGAATTGTGAAATGGCTTGGGTAGATCTACTGTTTGTTGTACATAGATCACAAACCATGAAGGCTTCGTTAGCAGGAGAAGAGGTGAGAACACGAATGTATTGTCTGAACAAATCACCAGCAGAGGGAAACAGAAATGATTGATGTTCTTATTACGTTCAACATTAGAATTCTTTGCTACTGGATCAAGATGAAATCATTACTCATTAGCTTGCCATTCATACTAGCAGCCACCTTTGCTGGTGCTGCTGAGTATGAATTAAAACTACATCACTTCTATGTCAAGGAGGATGTCCCTCAAAAGCAAATGTTGGAGCCTTGGGCAAGAGAAGTTGAGAAACTGACAAATAACAGGGTGAAGATTACGATCATCCCAAGAATGAAGTTGGGAGGCAGGCCAAAAGACTTAGTGAAACAAGCAAGTGAAGGGAACATCACAGACCTAATCTGGACAGTTAACACGTACACTGGAAAAACCTTTATTCGCTCAGAGGTTTTTGAATTACCCTTCATTCACACCAATGACCCCGTAGCCACCAACCTTGCTATGCGTGAAATGTTTGAGAGCGATCTCAAGGAAGATTATGAGAAGCAGAATTTAGAGGTTATGTTTCTACATGTTCATCAAGGTCATGCTTTTCTCTCAAAGAAAGATGAGATTCGTAAGCCTGAAGATTTGAAGGGCAAGCGAATGAGAGTGCCCGGAAGGATACACGCTTGGATTGCTGAAGAACTTGATTCAATCACAATCAACACAACAGTCAGACAAATTCCTCAAGTACTTCAAAGAAACGTTGCTAACACCATCTTGATCACAAGTAGTATCGTAGGCCCACTTAGACTAGAGCAACATATAAACAGCATGACAGAAGGTCATGAATCAACCAGATTTGCGAATGCCGTGTTTTCTGTATCAATGAACAAGGATCGCTGGAATTCATTACCGCCTGATATTCAAAGCGCATTCAGAAAAGCCAGTGATAAGTCATTCCTCAGAAGAATTGGTAATGTCTGGTATGATTATGAAAAGCCCGGAATTGAACGACTTATTCAATACAAGAAAAAGCATATTGTTTTGACTGAAGCAGAAACAAAGGCTTTTGAAGAGAAGCTAAAGCCAGTCACAGAACGTTGGATCAAGGAAGTTGAAAAAGAAGGAATTGATGGCAGAAAGCTAGTTAATAAAGCACGTAAACTTATTAAGAAACATGAGGAGTGAAAGAAGATCTGGAGAAGACAGGAGAAATGAAGGTTAGTCCCGAGAACTAAAGCCTTTGAGCTATCAATAGCGCTGCGAGCTTCGAGCCTCTGACTTAAGCTTGTTGGTCAGTAGTGGAGGAGAGCCTGTTGAAGTGGCCTTTTTCTTGACTTTTAACTACCATCTGATTGATAAAACCTGTTCGGCAAAAATGTTTTTGCAGGTCGATACTATTATTAATAGTATTAAATTCAATTACTTAAGTGAGAATAAAGCTATGTACGAAGGTAAGATACAACTGACTAGAATATGGGTATACGAGGCAGAACATGCTCACAAAATGGAAGAAAACATTGCAGCACATACAAAATGGATGCAGGAGACGCATTACAGAGAAGGTGATAAGGCACTACATGTTCTAAATTGGTCCAGTGCGCCAGAAATGAAAGACGAAGTAGAAACCGGCAATATCACATTTGTGTTGACCGAAGTCTATGAGACCATGGCTGGCGTAGATGATCATTTCCAGCAAGCTCAAAATAGTCTATCGATGCCTCACGATATGAGTGAGGGACTTGTCTCACTAACTATATGTGATCGGGGAAATATCAAACACTCACTGTGGAAAGATTAATCCATACTGGGCCAGTTGAATTGTCATCAATCTGAAGGACTATTCGCCAGCAGAGTGTCTGCCTGATTCCCAAACATTGGGATTTAATATTTGAATTCTCTGCTAGAAAAGGAGTTTCAGTCATGCAAAAGAGAACAGGTGGGTGTTTGTGTGGTGCAGTTCGCTTTGAAGTAAAGGGTGATCCAGAAATGCTTCATGCTTGTCACTGCAGAAATTGTCAATTGATGACAGGCTCTGCCTTTGCGATCTGCCTATACTTTCCTGAGCAAGACATAACGATTACCTCAGGTGACCTGACTACCTTTGTTCGATCCTGTGATTCAGGCCGCACAATTGATATACATTTTTGTAAAACCTGTGGGTCTACTCTTGTTTGGGAACCGGCTGTGTTAGAAGGGAAAAGAGGATTGGCCGGTGGAAACTTTGATGAGACAGATTGGATTGAAGATCTAAATAATATTTGGTGCCAGAGTAAGCACAACTGGCTGGAGATCACTGAGGGCCCTAAAAACAAGCAGCAAGGATATAGTTCAGAGGATTTTATGTGATTGGGACTCGAAACACAAAACATACAATCAAAGGATCTAAAACATGATTAATCCGAAGCCATTTGATAGTGATGAACTATATGACGACTGCAATTCTGATCCAAAGCAGGTGACATGTTTTTGCGGTGAGGTTGCCTTCACTGTCTTCAACGGCAGAGTAAGAATGGCTAGGGAATGTGCTTGTAATGATTGTTATCAGCACATGAAGTGGTGCCGTGCTGTTGGAGGGCCAGATGTACCTCCGATACCGCATGGTGGGTATTGGGACAACGACATCCAACTAGATCGTGGTGAAGAGAATTTAATGGTCGTCATGCTGAGGGAAAGCGGCAGGTCCAGAAGATTAGTTGCAAAGTGCTGTCACTCAACCTTGCTAATTGACCATCCTAGCTACAAGGGAATTCAGTTCCTTCTATTTGAAAACGCTTGCAAAATACCTTGGGATAATGATTTGGATCCACCTACCGTGACCAGACTACCTTCAGACAGAATCTTTATGAAGGACTGGGATGGTTCACGAGGAGAACTACCAGAATTCATAGGTGACCCAGAGAGAGTTGTTGAGCGGGCTGGGCTACCATTTACTCATAAAACAAACCGACAAAACATCGACAATCCGCTGGGGGAGACTTGTCAAAGCCTTTTCAGTAGATTGCCTTGGTACACTCTGGAAATCGAAGAGGGTTTGATCCCCAAAAATAAAGGCGACTGGCCGGAGTTGAAGCCAATTGAACCAAGATAGAGAGGCCCAATTATCATCTAAACATCAATCATCTGGAGGCACTATGCCGATAACAATTGATGAGGTTGTAG
>OZSS01000947.1_pt1 | contig 13833 bp, 14 predicted proteins | sample 1779911 | NCBI WGS metagenome assembly OZSS01 (sample SAMEA2603589, study PRJEB24840) | metagenome | biome: Water; feature: Photic zone; material: Seawater sample | place: Mediterranean Sea | collected 2013-11-12 | depth 10 m | reverse complement strand
ATATTCCTCATAATGACCTTAGAAGAGGTAGATCTGCAATTAATAATTTAATACCTACAACTACAGGATCAGCCAAGGCTATTTCATTAATTTATCCTGAATTAAAAGGAAAATTGAACGGACACGCTGTAAGAGTTCCTATTTTAAACAGTTCTTTGACTGATTGTGTTTTTGAAATGAAATCATCAACTAATAAAGAGCAAATAAATAACCTACTTAAATCAGCCAGTGAAAATGAATTAAAAAACATTTTAGGGTTCGAAGAACGCCCATTAGTCTCAACTGACTTTATAAATGACCCTAGAAGCTCAGTTATTGATAGCTTATCTACAATGGTTGTTAATGACACACAGGTTAAGATCTATGCTTGGTATGATAATGAGTGGGGATATGCTAATAGGTTAACTGATATAATAAAATTGGTAATTAAAACGATTTAGAAATATATGTCAAAACTGAGTAATAACGAAATTTCTTTTGCTTTAATTACTTTTTCTTACTGGTTTTTTATGTTAACTGATGGTGCTTTGAGAATGTTAGTTTTATTACATTTTCATACTCTAGGTTTTTCTCCATTACAATTAGCTTACTTATTTCTTTTGTACGAGTTTTTCGGCATGATAACCAACCTCACTGCCGGATGGATTGCAAAAAAAATAGGTTTAAATATTACACTATATACAGGAATAATATTACAGATTTCATCCTTAGTAATTTTAACTCAATTGGATCAAAGTTGGAACATAACAATTTCTGTAATATTTGTAATGGCAACTCAAGGTTTATCAGGAATAGCCAAAGATCTAACAAAAATGAGCTCTAAAAGTTCTGTTAAATTATTAGCGCCAGATAAAAAAGGAAAATTATTTAAATGGGTTTCTTTTATGACAGGGTCAAAAAATGCTGTTAAAGGTTTTGGCTTTCTAATAGGTGCTTTGCTATTAAGTTTTGTAGGATTTGAAAACTCTTTATTCTTTATGGCTTCAATACTTGGAATTATTTTGATAATAATATTTGTGTCCTTAAAAAAAGATTTTTCTAAAATTAAAAAGAATACTAAGTTTTCTGAAGTTTTTTCAAAAAACAGAAATATAAATTACTTAAGTATGGGAAGAGTTTTTTTATTTGGCGCAAGAGATACTTGGCTTGTAGTAGGCTTGCCAATTTTTTTATATTCAACATTATCTGATGGAAGCATTGATGAGAATAGAAAAGCTTTTTTTATAATCGGGACATTTATGGCATCCTGGACAATATTTTATGGTTTTGTTCAAGCAATCACACCAAAAATTACTTCTAGTAATATTTTGGGAAATAAAATTAAATTTTGGGCTAACTTACTTATTTTAATACCTTTTATTTTGTCTGCCTCAAGTTATTACTTTGAGAATTTCATATTAACTTTCACTATATTACTACTATTTGTTTTTGGATTTGTATTTGCTATAAACTCTTCTCTTCATTCATTTTTAATTCTTGAATATACAGATAAAGAAAGAGTGTCTCTCGACGTAGGCTTTTACTATATGTCTAATGCTTTTGGCAGATTAACAGGAACATTATTATCAGGATTATGTTTTGAACTAGGTGGTTTTACACTATGCCTATTAGTTGCAACAATTTTACTATTTATCAATAGACTCTCTATTGAAAAACTAGATTTAAAAAACATTAAAACTTAATTAAAACTCTCAACTTTTTCATTTTGTTTCGATAAACTAGATTTATAAATAGCCTCTAAAACAGATATGTTTTGAAACTTTTCAACATCAGTAAATAGATATTTATTTTTGCCCTGAATGCTATCTATGAAATTATGAATATTTGCAGATACAGTATCTGTCCATTCATATTTTTCTTCTTTAATTGTACCATCATTCATAACCATTTTCATAAAAGACGGACCTGGTGTATCTGGGTGAGAACTGTCAACTAGCTCAACCCAGCCATTTTCTCCCCAAATAGTTACTCTTTGGTAGTGTGGTGTCTTTAATATTGCTGTAATTTGAGTATTAAGGCCAGAAGAGTGTTGTAAACTTGCAGTAACCACATCACCTGTTTTAAATTTGAGAGCCCTCTTTGCAGTAGAAGCAAAAACTTTGTCTACTGGGCCAAATAACCAAATCATAAGATCTGTTAAATGCACTCCCATACCTGTCATACCAGCAGCAGGTGCAAATTCTGGATCGGCTCTCCAATTACCAACTGGAAGGTTAGCTAATTTATCATGACTGAAATGCGCCTCAGCATGCATGATATTACCCAATTTATTACCATTTAAAATTTCTTTTAATTTCATCCACCCCTTTTCAAACCGTCTTTCATGACCAACGCCAAGAACCAATCCATTTTGGTTACAGGCATTTATCATTTCTTTAACTTCAGATGATTTTAATGAAAGAGGCTTCTCACAAAAAACATGTATTCCTAATTTTGAAGCTTTAAGTGTTTGCTCAATGTGAAAAGAATTAGGTGTACATAGAATTATAGCATCAAATGTTTTTGAATTTAAAGCCGTATCAAAATCCTTGTATATTTCAAGATTGTTAGTTTTAGCTAGTTTTAAAGCCTCTTGATCTGGAAAAGGATCAATCACATTTACGATTTCAAGTTTATTGGAACGTGACAATCTTTCGATCATCACTTTTCCCCACCAACCAAGACCAGCAATTGAAATTTTAATAGTCAAATTATTACTAAATCATGGTGATGGAATTAATTGATCATTTTGCGGGACAAGCCAACCTTTTTGGACAGCTGGCCTATCTGCCATTTCTTTGTACCACCTAGTGACATTTTTATATTCACTAAGATCAATTTCCTGCCAATCAAATCTAGCAGTCCATGGCCATATTGAAATATCAGCAATACTATATTCTTTTCCAGAAATATATTGATGCTGACCAAGACGTTTATCCATAACACCATATAATCTTCTTGCTTCTTTAGAATACCTCTCTTCAGCATAAGCAGATTTTCCTTTGTTATATTTAACAAAGTGATGCACTTGACCAAACATAGGGCCTACACCTCCCATTTGCCACATTAACCATTCAATAGTTCTATAATATTCATCAGAATTAGATCTATTAATTAATTTTCCACTTTTTTCAGCCAAATACATTAGAATTGCCCCTGATTCAAAAAGCGAATAATTATTATTTTCTTTATCCACTATTGCTGGAATTCTATTGTTTGGGGAGATCTCTAAGAAGTGAGGTTGAAACTGTTCGTCCTTCGCTATATTTATAGGAAACACATTATATGTTATTCCTATTTCTTCTAGCATTATAGATACTTTTCTTCCATTTGGTGTATGCCAAGTATACAAATCTATCATATTCTTATCCTTACATTTAAAGAGTAATTACAATTCCACCTTTAGTTTTTCTACCTTCAAGCAAATTGTGTGCATCCACGATTTTTTCTAATGGTATTCTGTCATGAATAGCCACTTTTAATCTTCCATCAGCAATTCTACTATAGAGTTGATAGGAAGCATCGTTATACTCATCTCTATTTGCGATGTAAGTAAATAAAGTTGGTCTAGTTGCAAATAAAGAACCTTTTGCAGACAGCATAGCTAAATTAAAATCAGTTATTGGCCCTGAAGCTTGTCCAAATAATGCCCATAAACCTCTAGGTTTTAGACAATCTAAAGATCCAGGAAAAACTGATTTTGCAACACTATCATAAACAACATCACATTTTTGGTTATTTGTAATGCTCATTATTTCAGCAACAAAATCCTGACTGTTGTAGTCAATTACATGATGGTAACCAGCTTTTTTGGCTGCTTCTACTTTTTCAGGGCCACCTGCTGTTCCAATCATAGTGGCACCAATTTCACTTCCCCATTGACCCATCAATTGACCTACACCACCAGCAGCTGCGTGAACAAGAGCAGTCATGCCACTTTCTAATTTAAATGTTAAGTGAAGCAAATAATGTGTAGTTAAACCTTTAAGTGTACTTGCAACTACATCATGATCATCTACATCTACTTTAATCTCTACTGCGTGTGCAGCATTAATTAATGCATATTCTGCGTATGCCCCAACAGGAGTAACATAAGAGACCTTATCACCTTCTTTTAAAAAATTAACATCAGCTCCAACAGAATGAACATGGCCTACACCTTCTGATCCTGGAACTTTTATTTTTTCTTGATTAGGCCAAGGGTATAACCCAGTTCTGAAATAAGTGTCTAAATAGTTTAAACCAATAGCTTTATTTTTAACAACAATCTGCCCAGGACCTGGTGTTGGGATATCAGCTTCTCTAAGCTTCATATTTTCTGCAGCGCCAAAGTCAGTTAATTCTATTACTCTTTGTGTCATTGAACTCCCCTAAAATTTTAACAAAAGCATTACATTTTATAATGACATAAATCAAATTAGAATTTATGATAATCAAAATCAATGTTTTATAATTAATTACTTGTAAAACCAGCAATTATAATTATTTCTATAAAAAACAAATCAGGAGAATTTTATGAGTTTAGTATTGTCAGAATTACCTTATGCAATAGATGCGCTTGCAGAGCATGGTATGAGTAAAGAAACAATGGAATATCACCATGATATTCATCACAAAGCATATGTAGATAACGGTAACAACTTGCTTAAAGGTACCGAATGGGAAAATAAAAGCTTGGAAGAAATAATTGTAGGCACTTACGATTCTAGTAATGTAGCTCAAAATGGAATCTTTAATAACGTTTCACAACATTGGAACCATGAACAATTTTGGCAAATGATGGGACCATCAAAAGTGGGCATGCCTTCAGAATTAGAAAATGCTATAACTGAATCATTTGAAAGCGTAGATAAATTTAAAGAAGATTTCTGCAATGCTGGCGCAACTCAATTTGGGTCTGGCTGGTGTTGGCTTGTAAAAGACAAAGATGGAAGCTTAAAAGTAACTAAGACTGAAAATGGTGTAAATCCAGTTTGCTTTGGTCAAACAGCGCTTCTAGGCTGTGATGTATGGGAACACTCATATTATATAGACTTTAGAAATAAGAGACCAGTTTACTTAAAGAATTTTGTAGATAATCTTGTAAATTGGGAGAATGTTGCTTCAAGACTGTAAAGCAATGAATCTCATTAAAATAAAAAGGTGCTAATTAAGCACCTTTTTTTATGCTTTCCATAATAATATCAAAATTTAAAAAGAAGCATTTGCTATTATTTTCTTCATCAAATCCCTCTTCAAGTTTTCTTATTAAACTTTTTTTAACGGCAAAAACAGTATCACTATCTAAATATTTATCTCCATCTATAAATGCATGTGTTACAAGATCTTTATAACCATTTGCTTTTACCATAAAATGAACATGAGCTGGTCTATATGGATGTCTGTCTAAACTATTCAAAAGGTCTCCAACAGGACCATCTACAGGTATCGGATAATATTGTGGTTTAACAGTCCTAAACATGTACGATCCATCATGCTGAGAGATGAAAGTACCCCTTAAATCAACTAAATTTCCTTCTTTTTGAACGTCATATAATCCATCTGGACCAGATTGCCATACTTCAATACTTGCTCCTGAAATTGCGTTATTGTTAACATCAACAATCTTTCCTTTTACAATACAATTTTCACCCTCGACGTTATTTGCAATATTATCACCATTATTCATTTTTGAAGATGGAGTATGAAACGGACCCAAAACTGTAGTTTCTGTTTCGTTTTTAGACTTTCTATTATTAATGGCATCTAGTAACATTGAAACACCCAAGACGTCAGATAAAAGTATAAATTCTTGCCTTCTATCGTCACTCATGTGGCCTGTCTTTGTTAAGAACATTATTGCTTTCATCCATTCTTCTTCAGTTGGCTCAACTTCTTTAACAACTTCATGTAAATGAGTAATTATAGAACTCATAATTTCTTTAAGTCTATTATCTTTGATTCCAGCAAAACTATTCAAAACAGCTTCTGTTGCATTCTTCTCGTTAAAGTCCATTTTTTCCTCTTTATCAAATTAAATCATTTAAAGTTTTAGTGAATAATTCAGCACCTTTTTCAATATTTAAATTCCAATTTTCAGGTGAGTTTTCATCAGCATTGTCTGTAATGTATTTATAACAGATAAATTTAATTTTATTTATATAACAGAACTTTGCAATTGAATAGCTTTCCATATCAACTACATCTGATTGTATTATTTGTTTTTCAACTGCGAAATTATCTCCTGTTCCACATGAAAAACCTTCATAATCCAATGAGATTGTATTTACCTTATCAAAAGGGGTTTCACCATATTCAAAGCCTAGTGGCCTAACATCCATATCTCTTTGAAAAAATTTATTTACTTTAATCAAACCACTTAATTTTGGATTTAAAGAACCTACAGTTCCGTAATTAATTATAACATTTGGCTTATATAAATTAAATGCAGCTACAACTGATAAAGCGGCATTTACTTTCCCAACACCAGTATAATAAATATTCCAAGTTGGTATTAGTTGTTTTGGAAGCTCTTTTTCAAGTGCAACTAGTAAAACAGTATTTTTGGGGTCAAGCGGTTCAATCATTATACTTAACCAACGAATATACTTTTGAATTTAAGTTTTTATGACCATTTAATTGTACAAGCTCTATAACAGTTAGTGAAAATAATACATTTCCCTTTTTATTATTTACCAACTCTTCACCACATCTTAAAGTCCCACCAGTGGCTAGTAAATCATCAACTAAAATTATGTTTTTGTTTTTTAAGTTAATGTTTTGTCTAATAGACATTTTTGATGTGCCATATTCTAAACTGTATTCTTTTGTTATTACTTTGCCGGGTAATTTCCCTTCTTTTCTAATCATAAAAGATCCAACACCTAAAGCATCAGCTAACAATGTAGAAAACAAAAAACCTCTTGCATCAATACCTCCAATATAATCAACATGATATGATTTTATTATATCTAAAAAAGATGCTTTAACATAACTCATAGCTTGATAATTTGCTATTAAAGGGCTAATATCTTTGAATAAAATTCCATTAACTGGGAAGTCTGGAATTTCTTCAATATAATCTTTAAGTTTCATAATTTAATTATCCTTTATGTAATTATATGTTAATCATAAAATTATAAATATTTAAATCTTTATAAATAAAACATGAATTATTTAATGCCACACAGTCCAACAAGGGATATCCAAATAACAAACACTGGATTATTAAGTAAATTAAATTTTGTAGTTAAAGATATGTGCAAAATTAAAAACCATAGAACATCTTGCGGGAATCCTGATTTCTACGCAAAATGCCAACCTGCAGATGATTTTTCACCCTTCTTAAAAAACATTTTAGAGGCTGGGGCAACTTTAAAAGGAATAACAATATGTGATGAGTTTTTTTACTCATTAATAGGTGAAAATGGTCACTACGGCACACCCACTAACTTAAGTGCTCCTGGATGTGTGCCTGGTGGATCAAGCTCAGGTTCAGCAGCTGCATTAACTACAAACTTATATGATTTTTCAATTGGATCTGATACCGGTGGCTCAGTAAGAGTGCCAGCTTCTTTTTGCGGTCTATTTGGAATAAGACCCACACATAATAGAATTAACACAGAAGGTGTTTATCCAATGGCACCAAGTTTTGATACTTTGGGCTGGTTTTCTAAGGATATTGATGTTTTTAAGAAAATCGGTTCTGTCCTTTTAAATTCAAATGAAAAAACTGAATTTTCATTTAAAGAGTTTGTGATAGCAGAAGATATTTTAGAATTAGCAAGTCCCGAGATTATTAAGCTTTTTAATAATTATATTAATGATAAATTTCCAGAAATAAAAAAAATTCGTCTATCAGAGCATAATAAAGAAAAAGTTGTAGATAATTTCAGAATTCTTCAAGGTGGAGAAATACAGGAAAATATTATTCCTTGGATTTTAGAAAACAAACCAAAAATATCACCTGAAATAAATAGTAGAATTGAAATGGCAATAAAGATAACAACTGATGACATTAATAAAGCTCAAAAGTATAGGGAAAACCTTAAAGTAGAAATTGATAAATCATTGCCAAAAGGAATAATTGCTGTTTTCCCAACCACACCTTTTTCATCACTAAAGTGCGGCCAAAGTGATGAACAATTAGCCTCATATAGAAAAAAATTAATGGAGTTCACATCAATAGCTGGAATGACATCAAGGCCACAAATTTCAATGCCAAAATTTAAAAATAATACTGGCCCTATTGGTATATCATTACTAGGATGGCAATATAGTGATGAAGTTTTATTAGAAAAATTAAAGTATTTATAAAGGGATATTTATGACTCGAATTAAAGATTGGTTAGTAGAAAGTTTAACTGAAGAACAAAAAGAAATCCATGATACTATTGTGAGCGGTCCAAGAGGTCATGTCGTTGGCCCACTTAGAATTTGGCTCAACAACCCCGGCCTAGCAAGAAGTGCTCAAACAGTTGGAGAATACGCAAGATATGGAACTTCATTATCAAAAGGGTTGTCAGAATTAGCTATTATAACTACTGGAAGAGTCTGGTCATCTGCATTTGAATGGGAGCATCATGCTCCATTGGCCATTGAAGGCGGAATAGATCCAGAAAATGTAAATATTATTAGCATGGGACAAAGGCCAAATTTTACAAAGGCAGAAGAAGAAGCTGTTTTTGATTTTGCTGCTGAAGCTAATATTTTAAAAAATGTTTCTGATAATACTTATAATAATCTTGTAAACATACTTAACGAAACAGCAGCAATAGACATTGTTGGCATCTGCGGTTATTACAGCTTAATTTCAATGACACTTAATGTTTTTAAAGTTCCAAGTGATACTGATAAATGGCCATTGCCAGAAATTAAAGATTTTTCTAAAATGCTCAAAAGTTAATTATTACTAGGAAATGTGTATTGAGCGCCAGAATGATGGCCGGAAGGCCATCTTCCTGTAACAGTTTTAAGCCTAGTATAAAACCTTACTGCTTCCATTCCATAAACACCATGACCTCCAAATGCAGATCTCTTCCATCCACCAAAAGAGTGATATGCAACTGGAACAGGAATAGGAACATTTACACCTACCATACCAATTTGACACTCATTTGAGAATTTTCTTGCAACACCACCATTTGATGTAAAGATAGCTGTTCCGTTCCCATATTCGTGTTTATTTACAATATCTAAAGCATAATCAAAATCTTTAGCTCTAACCATTGATAAAACGGGACCAAAAATTTCTTCTTTATAAATGGACATATCAGTTGTTACATTATCAAAGAATGACCCACCAATAAAAAAACCATTTTCATAACCTTGAAGTTTCAAATTTCTTCCATCAACGACTAATTCAGCTCCTTCTTCTACACCCTTATCAATATAATTTTGGACTTTCTGAAGATGATCTGAAGTGACTAATGGACCCATTTCTGAGTCAGGATCTAATCCAGGTCCTATTTTTAAATTTTCAATTTTTGGCTTTACTATCTCTTTTATTTTATCCCCAGTTCCCTCACCTACTGGTACCACAACTGAGATAGCCATACACCTTTCTCCAGCAGATCCAAAAACTGAACCCATAATTGCATCACCTACCATCTCCATATCAGCGTCTGGCATCACAACCATGTGGTTCTTAGCACCTCCCATAGCTTGTACTTTTTTACCATATTTAGCTGCTTCACTATAGACGTACTCAGCAATTGGCGTGGATCCTACAAAGCTTACAGCACTTATATCTTTATGTTGTAAAATCGCATCTACAGTCTCTTTTCCGCCATTCACTAAATTTAAAACTCCAGGTGGTATCCCTGCCTCTAAAACAATTTCAGATAACAACCTAGTTGAACTTGGATCTCTTTCAGAAGGTTTTAGAATGAAACAATTACCACATGCAATTGCTACTGGAAACATCCACATTGGTACCATAACTGGAAAATTAAATGGTGTTATGCCTGCGCAAATTCCCATAGGTTGATAATCGGACCAACTATCAATAGATCTTCCAACATTACTAGTGTAATTACCAGCAAGATGGTTTGGAATTCCACATGCAAACTCAACAACTTCTAATCCTCTGCCAATTTCACCAAGAGCATCATCAAAAGTCTTACCATGTTCTTGAGAAATCAATTTTGCCAATTCATTTTGTCGGAATTCTATTAATTCTTTTAGCTTGAACATTTTCCTAGCTCTGACTATTGGCGTAGTATTAGACCACTCAGGAAAAATTTCTTTTGCTGACTTAACAGCAGCGTTTATGCAATCGGATGTTCCTGAGACAACTCTTGTTGTTTCCTCACCAGAAGCAGGATTAAAAACTGGGGTAGATGAAAGCCCAGAAAAATTAGCACTTTTGCCATTAATAAAGTGGTCAATTAATTTCATTATTACTCCAAAGAAAATTATTAAATTATTTAAAATTGATTTATAATACTGCAAAAAACTTTTATGAAAGTAAATTGAAAGTTTGATTTAAATGAATAAAAAAAAATTAAAATATCGAGTGACCTATTTAGAAATGAATAGAAAGCCAAGTTTTGATTGGCCTAAAAATTTAAAACATAAACTTAGTATATTATTAGCCGAAGATTTTCCTGCTTGGTATTTTTTTTTCTTCTACAAACAAGTTGGAAAAAATTACTATTGGACAGATTGGTTAAGGAAAAGTGAAGATGAAATCGATGAATTCGTGAATGATAAAAAAGTACTACTTTATACATTAATCAAAGATGGATGGCCAGTTGGTTTTTATATGTTGGATTATAGAAAAAAAGATATTTGTGACCTTAGTTTCTTTGGTTTAGTTGACGAAGTGATTGGTATAGGCTTGGGAAAATATTTACTACAAACTGCTATATTAACTGCATGGGACAGCGGAAAAATAAAAAAATTAACTGTAAATACTTGTTCTCTTGATCATAAAAGTGCAATTTACCTATACCAAAAATATGGCTTTACACCCGTAAAATACAAAGATTTAGAAAAAACAGTGTAGTTTAGTGAAATTTTTTACCCTCTAAAAACATTCCTGGTCTATTTTGGGTGGCGCTATCTTCTTGCCAAACAACCTCTCCGTTTACAAGAACATTTTCAATGCCATCAGCATGAAGTTTAGGTGATTGATATGATGCTTTATCAATTACTGTTTCAGGATTAAAGATAACTAAATCTGCATAATTTCCAACATCAATTATCCCTCTTTTTTCAAGACCAAAAACCGAAGCACTTTTGCCAGTCATTTTATAAACCGCCTCTTCAAGTGGAAAAAGTTGCATCTCCCTAGAATATTTACCTAAAACTCTAGGAAACGTTCCCCACAAACGCGGATGAGGATGCCTATCTCCAGGTATGCCATCAGATCCAATCATAGAACCTGGAAATTGTAAAATTCTGTTTAAGTCCTGATCATCCATTTGAAAATAAATAGCCCCTGCTGGGTATAATTTATCAATTGTTTCATCGACACTAACACCAAATTGTTGCACTAAATCATTTAAATCTTGTCCAGAAATATCAGGATAGTTATCAGACCATGTAACTAAAACTTTATCTGCACGCTTAACAAAGCTTTTTAATAACATGGTTGAGCTAGCAGTATATGGATAACAGTCAAGATCAAGAAAATTATTCTTTTTAGCCTCTCCGATTAATTCCAATGTTCTTTTGCTTTTTCCCCAATTTTCTCTTCCTGCACATTTATGATGCGAAATTACAGTTCTAACTTTAGCTGTAGATGAGATGTTAATAGTTTCATTTACAGATTTTATAACATCAACTGCTTCATTACGCATATGTGTCGTAAAAATTCCACCAAATTCAGGTAATATTTTTGCTAACTCTATAATTTCTGATGTAGGAGCATCATTTGCTGCCGGGTAAGCCAAACCAGTTGACAAACCAATAGAACCATCCTCAAGAGCTAATTTTAGCTTATCAATCATTTTAGAGATTTCTTTTGTTGTTGCTGGTCGAGCAAATTCACCATTCATAGCCTCTAACCTAAGCATAGAATGTCCAGTTAATAGAGCCAAATTTACAGAACTTGGTTTATTATTAAACTCTTCCTTATAATTACTTACACGAGGAAACCTAAATACTTCTGATTTTCCTAGAAGTGCAATTGGAGCTGGAACTTCACCTTTATAACTAAATGGCGCTAAACTAATACCACAATTACCTGCAACACAAGTAGTAACTCCTTGACTTATTTTCGAAGACATAGATGGGTCTAGAAAAACATTATCATCATCGTGTGTATGTACATCAATAAAACCGGGTGAAATAATCTTGTTTTCTGCATTTATCGTATGTTTTGCTCTAAAGTTAGATAAAAAATGATTTTCTGATGGATCTCGCACATCACCATTTTCAGCAGGAAAAATTCCTATTATTTTTCCTTTATTAATAACAATATCAGACTTAAATTTTGGTGCACCTGTGCCATCAATTACTTCACCATTTTTAATATGAACGTCAAATATATTCATCTTATACATCCTAAAATTTATATAGTTAATGATAATACAAATTATTTAAAACTTCTATAAATACAATAATGCTATGTTTTAATTAAATTTCTATCTATAGTATTGTGTGAATTAATAATCTGGGGAGAAAACATATGTCTTCAATATTAACAAATTTAAGAAGTGCTGTAATAACAGGTTTCGTTTTTGCAGTAATATTAATTTTCTTTTTAGCTCAAGGATCTTTTGACCAGACTGCTTTTAATATGTGGCTTCTTAGATGGATGCATGTTTTATCTGGAATAATGTGGGTTGGAATTTTATATTATTTCAATTTTGTACAAATCCCAAACATGCCTAACATTCCAGATGATCAAAAGCCTGCAATAAGTAAGGTAATTGCTCCAGCTGCATTATGGTGGTTTAGATGGGGAGCAGTAGCGACAGTTGTAACAGGTTTTATTTTAGCTCATCTAAATGGTTACCTCCATGATGCTATGACTTTTTCAAATGGACATTGGCCTATTGGAGTTGGAATGTGGCTTGCTATAATAATGTTTCTAAATGTATGGTTAGTCATTTGGCCTAATCAAAAGAAAGCACTTGGAATTGTAGAAGTTGATGCTGAGGCTAAAGCAAACGCAGCGAGAAAAGCAATGCTATTTTCCAGAAAAAATACAATTTTGTCTATCCCGATGCTAGTTGCTATGACAGTGGCACAAAATAGTTTTTCATAGTCGTTTTTTTAAAAGGGTATTTGAAAAATAATACCCTTTTATATTACTTTAATGCCATGTTCCAAAAATCAACTTCAAGCAAAGTTGCTTTGTTAAAAATTTTGTTTGCCTGAACCCATTTATATGTATCTTTATAATTGTTACCTAGCCTAATTAGAAATGAATTGTCTATTAATTGAGATACATTTTTACAAACATCTTGGTATTCATTACTAGCATAGGTTTCAATCCATTTTTGATACATGAAAGTATCTGGTTTAAAATCCTTTAAATTTAAACCAATTTCACCATATCCAAGGACACATGGAGCTAATGCAGATAATAAGTCTAAAAAATCACCCGAATAACCTAACTCAAGCACATACCTAGTGTAAGCTATGTTTTCATTTTGCTCATCCGTGCTCTCTAAATCAGTTTTTGAAATTCCATATTCATTACACAAATCAATGTGAAGTTGCATTTCAAAATTAATAAGATCATTAACTGTACTTGCAGAAATTTTCATCTCATCCAAGTTATCAGATTTTAAAACTGCTAAAGACCAAGCTTTAGAGAATTGAATAAGAAAAAGGTAGTCTTGTTTTAAATAATTTAAAAAACAATCTCTTTTTAGAGCGCCTTCTGATAATTTTTTTAAAAATTTATGTTGAGTATATAGC
>OZSS01000946.1_pt1 | contig 13837 bp, 12 predicted proteins | sample 1779911 | NCBI WGS metagenome assembly OZSS01 (sample SAMEA2603589, study PRJEB24840) | metagenome | biome: Water; feature: Photic zone; material: Seawater sample | place: Mediterranean Sea | collected 2013-11-12 | depth 10 m | reverse complement strand
AGCTGCAGGGGCAACATCAATCGGAGAAAATAGGGTTCAAGAAGCAGAAAAAAAGTTTCCCAAAATACAAAACATAGAAAAAACAGAAAAAAGATTAATTGGAAGACTACAATCAAATAAAGCAAAAAGGGCTGTCAAAATTTTTGACACAATAGATTCTGTAGATTCATTAAAGCTGTCTAAAAAAATATCAAAAGCTGCAGAAGATTTAGGAAAAAAACAAAGGGTCTTATTGCAAATTAATAGCAGCGGAGAAAACACAAAGGCTGGATTTGGTTTTAATAGTAAAAAAGAGATTTTAGAATGTGTTAATATGCCAGGCATAAAGGTTGAAGGTTTAATGACAATGGGCCCGAACACAAAAGATGTTGACCAAATAGCCAGGTCCTTTCAAAAAACAAAGAAACTCTTCGATGAGCTTAATAAGCTTGAGAACATAAAAATGAAAACTCTGTCAATGGGAATGAGCGGTGATTATCTAATAGCAATTAGAGAAGGATCAACATCAATAAGAGTTGGAACAGCAATTTTTGGGCCACGCGCCTAATGTTAGATTTAAAAAACTGGTTTAACCCAAAACACTATAAAAGGCTTTGGAATGTAGGCCCCCCGGGCTTAATAGTCTCGCTTCTATTAATTTATTTAACACTTCAGTACGAAGAAACTTTTAATATTAAAAAATATGAAACAGGACATGTGTGGATTGATATTTTATTTCTTTTAATTCTTTTAGAAATGCTTTTTATTTTATTTTGGACCCTGTTTAGTTTGCCACCCAAAAAAAGAGGAAAAAAATTGTTTACAAGAGGAATATATTCTTTTATTCGCCATCCTGAATATACGGTTGTTATTTTTCATATAAACATACTCACATCTTTGTGGGTGGGCTCATATTTATTGCTCTTTTTAGTGCCACTACAGTATTTGTTGTGGTCTAAAATTGTTGTGAATGAAGAAGAATACCTTGTTGGCATATTTGGGCAAGAATATATAGATTATATGTCCAACGTTTCCCGGTTCATTCCATGGAAATAGTTAAATCTTATAGGAGAAAAAATGAAGAAACTAATTTTAACATTATTATTTATGGGAGCTGCTATGTCGCAAGAAAAATTTTATGGATTTGAGTATGTAAAAGAAGCCGGAGGCATCAAAGAATTTACAATGACCTCAAATGACCTTACAGTCCTTATAAAGGAAGATAAAACCGCGCCCGTAGTAACCTTTATGGTTACTTATAGGGTTGGATCTGTTAACGAAGCAACGGGACACACAGGAGCAACACACCTTTTAGAACATCTTATGTTTAAGGGTTCTAAAAATTATAGAAACGGAAAAGCAGACGTCATCCTTGATTCAATTGGTGCAAGAACAAATGCGACGACATGGACAGACAGAACAAACTATTTTGGAACTTTACCAAGCAAGTACCTGGAAACAATAATTAAAATTGAAGCAGACAGAATGAGGGGCGCTATCATTGTTGAAGAAGATAGGCAATCAGAAATGACAGTTGTTAGAAACGAGTTTGAAAGAGGAGAAAACAACCCCCAAAGAGTTTTAGACCAACACATTTGGTCGATGGCCTTCCAGGCACACCCATATCATCATTCTACAATAGGCTGGAAGTCAGATATAGAAAATATGCCAATAGAAAAATTAAAAGAGTTTTATGATATATATTATTGGCCTAACAACGCAACAGTCTCAATTGTTGGCGACGTTGATACAAAAGAAGGTTTGGCGTTAGTTAAAAAATATTTTGGAAAGATTAGAAGAAGCAAGCATGAAATACCTACAGTTTATACCACAGAGCCCGAACAGGAGGGACAAAGAAGGGTTATGCTAAACAGGGCAGGACAACAAGGGGTTGTGGGAGTTGCGTTTAAAAGCCCCTCGGTAACTGATGAGGATATGGCACCAATGATTGTTTTGGGTCAAATATTGGGGTCTGGAAAAAACAGCAGGTTTTATAAACAAATAACTGATAAAGGCCTTGTGACATCAATATCAGCGTCCCCAAGCAAGTTTAAATACGAGGGTCTTTTTGAAATATATGCGAGCCTGACTCCGGGGACCAAACACGAAAAAGTGGAGGAGCTTATATTAGAAGGGTTAGAAGAGGTTAAAAATAACGGCGTAAAAGAGAAAGAATTAGAAAAAGCAAAAACCAAGCTAGTAACATCAAGGCTTTTTTCCCAAGACGGATCATATGCAATAGCAAGCGGTTTAAACGAGGCAATAGCAGGTGGCGACTGGACTCTCTATACAAACTATGGAGAAAAAATAAAAAAGGTTACTTTAGAGGATGTTAAAAGAGTTGCAAATAAATATTTACTTAAACAAAAAAGTACTGTGGGATATTTTATACCAGAGGGCTCAGCGGGAGGTGGGGCGTTGAAAGGCGCAAGCGCACATAGACACCATAACGGGCCATATTATTTTAAAAATGAAGAAAGCTCAAAAGAAACAAGTGGTTTTTTTCAAAAAGGTGTAGAATTTTCTGAACCAGCGGAGGGAGTTTTCTTATATACCCTAAAAAGAGGAAAAGGTGTTGTTACTTTAAACGGAAGCATGTTGGGTGGATATAATTATGCAGAGCAAAAACAACAAGTACCATCCCTTGTGGTTTCAATGCTAGATCAGGGCACAGCTAACAAAACAAAGTTTCAAATTAGTGATGAGCTCGAAAGCGTTGGTGCAAGGCTTGGTTTTGGCTCAGGCCCCTCAAGAGTTTCTTTTTCAGCTAAGTTTTTGTCAAAAGATACAGATAAGGTGCTTGGTTTAATGGCCGAACAACTTCTGTCACCATCTTTCAACGAAGATGAATTTAAAAAGGTTAAAAAAAGGAGAGAGGCTAGCCTTAAAAGAGCAAAAGACAACACCTTTAGAAATGCTTTTAATGACTTTCTTTTGGGCGTCTATGGAGAAGAACACCAAAACACGCCAACAGATCCAGAAAAAGCAATAAAAGAACTAGATGAGATTGTTGTCGAAGATTTAAAGGCTTTTCATAAAAAGAATTATGGAAGAGGTTCAATGGTTATAGTGGCCGTAGGAGATGTTTCTCACGAAAGATTGTCAAAAAAAATAAACAAAGAATTTGGCAAGTGGAAAAAGTCTCCTTTAGTGGAGGCGCCTGAAAGCAGAACAGGAACACCAACAAAAAAAATAAACTACATATCAATGAAAGACAAAACAAGCAGCGACCTCCTTTATGGAATAGCTCTAGATATAAACGAAGATAGCCCAGAGTTTCTACCCCTTTCTGTTGCAACGAGGGTCCTGGGAGGGTCTTTCACAGCAAGGCTAATGAGAAAAGTAAGGGTTGAAGATGGGTTGACCTATGGAGTATACTCTTCTATTACAGGAACAACCAACAAAAGCCCCGGAGCGTGGATTGCTTATGGAACATACTCTCCAGATCTTTTGAAAAAGGGAGAAGCTTCAATGGAAGGGGTTATAACCAAATGGATTGACTCTGGAATAACCAAAGAAGAACTTTCAAACATGAAGTCAACAATAGTTGGCTCTACACAGGTTGGATATGATACAACCGCCGGAATTTCTACAGCAATATTATCTTCTGTGGTAAACAGGGGAGGGGTAAAATATCTTGACGAATATTCAGACAAAATAGAAAGCATAACACTAGAAGAGGTTAATAGGGCTATTAAAAAACACATAAAAATTAACCTTTTATATAAGGTTGCAGCTGGATCAATAGATCAAAACGGAAACCCTTTAAGCGAACAATAAAATGATTAAAGCAATTTTAGCCTGCGACAAAAGAGGGGGCGTAAGTAAGGAGGGGTCAATACCTTGGCCAAAAAACACAAAAGACCTTAGTTGGTTTAAAAAAAACACCACAAACAACGTGGTTGTAATGGGCTCAAAAACATGGATTGATCCATTGATGCCATGGCCCCTGCCAAACAGAATAAACGTTTTGGCAACCTCAAGAAAAGAAGAGTTTCCTGGAGCAGATAAATATATTTTTGGAGACCTAAATAAAAAATTGAAAAACCTTAAGAAAGAATACGGCAACAAAACAATTTGGGTAATTGGCGGCCCCAACATAATTGAACAGACGATAGGATCAATAGAAGAGTTTTATTTAAGCAGGATTCCTGGAGAATATAACTGTGATGGTTTTTTATCTCTAGATAATATAGAAACTCTTTTTACAAAAACTTGGTTTGAAAAACACGATAGCGTAGAGTTTCAAATTTGGAAAAAAATATAAATGAAGCAGTATATCAAAGCTTTAGAGCACGTTCTTGAAAAAGGAAAACAAAGACAGGACAGAACCGGCGTAGGTACAAGAGGTGTTTTTGGGTATCAAATGCGATTTCACCTTAGAAATAGTTTTCCAGCCGTAACAACAAAAAAGCTGGCCTGGAAAAGTGTTGTCAGCGAACTACTTTGGTTTCTGGAAGGAAGTACAGATGAAAGAAGGCTGGCAGAAATACATTTTGGAAAACCAAGGGAAGAAATAGTGGATAAAAAAACTATTTGGACTGCCAACGCCAACAAGCAGGGAGTTGAACTTGGTTATCAAAACAACGAAACACAAAAAGAGCTGGGACCTGTTTATGGTAAGCAGTGGAGGTCTTGGGGAGAAGATACCGGAGGAGTAGACCAGATAAAAAAAATTATCTCTGATTTAAAAAGCAATCCAAACAGCAGAAGGCACATAGTGAGCGCCTGGAATGTGGATAAAATTGACGAAATGGCACTACCCCCATGTCACACAATGTTTCAATTTCATATTCAAGACAAAGAGTTAAGTTGCCAGCTATACCAAAGAAGCGCCGACATGTTTTTGGGAGTACCGTTTAATATTGCTTCATATAGTTTGCTTGTTTATATACTTTCGAGCATATTAGACCTTAACCCTGGTAGTTTTATATGGACGGGTGGAGATTGTCACATTTATAACAACCACCTTGATCAAGTTAAAGAGCAGGTAAAAAGAGAACCTTTGGAGCCCCCAAGACTTATAATGCCAAACTTTAAGTCAATCAAGGAAGTCCTTGAGTCAAAACCTACAGACTATGAGCTGTTAAACTATAAACCAATGGACAGCATAAAAGCCCCAATGGCAGTATAAAACTAAAAGTAAAATGAAGGTATTAAGAACGCCCGAAAAAAGCTTTAAAGATCTCAAAAACTACCCATATAAACCACACTACACAATCATCAAATCAAAAAATGGCGACAACCTAAGAATTCACCACATTGAAGAAGGGCCAAAAAATGGCCCAACCGTTGTTTGTTTTCACGGACAACCAGCATGGAGCTATTTATATACAAAAATGATTCCATATTTCTTGAAAGAACAAATAAGGATTATTTGTCCAGACCTTCCAGGTTATGGTAAATCAGACAAGCCCTCCAAAAAAGAAGATTACAGCTATCAAAATCAAGTTGACTGGATGGTTCAGTGGCTAAAAAAAAACGAACTAGAAAATTTAACTTTTTTTGGGCAAGACTGGGGAGGATTAATAGGTTTAAGAGTTGTTGCACAAGAACCAGAGTGCTTTAATAAAGTTGTGGTAGGAAATACTGGGCTTCCTTATAACCCAAATGTTTCTAAAAGTATTTTAAAAGAAAGAGAGGAGTTTATCAAAAATGGTGAAACCCCAACTCTTTATGATATATACAATAATTTGAAAGGAATGAAAGGCAAATCATCAAAACACCAGATTTTAAAGTTTATGTACTGGCAAAAATATTGTTGGGACACCGAAGATCTGCCAGTTGGCTTGCTAATGAGTATGATAGGTGGAGGAAGTAAAAAACTTAGCACAATTCTATATTATGCTTTTGTTGAAATGGGCGCGGAGAAGCTCTTTCCTTTCAAGCCGGAAATAGCCAAAGCCTTTGATGCTCCTTTTCCAAGCAGAGAGTATAAGATGGGGGTGAGATCAATGCCAATGCAGGTTCCAATTATACCAGACAGCTCTTTAGCCGCTCAAAAAAAGGCACGAGACTTTTTTAAGTCTTGGAATAAACCCTTCTTGAGTGCATTTGCTGGTAATGATCCCATAACAAATTCTATGGAAAAAGATGTTTTAAAAATGTGCCCAAAAGCACTAAAAGCCCCCTACATTGGGGGAGGACATTTTTACCAATGGACAAAACCAAAAGAGCTCTCAGATATTATAATCAAGTTTGTAAAAGCAGACAGCTAAGAACCGTCGTTTCTTATAACAATAAACACTCCAACTAAAGTGATGAGACCTCCAAGAAAAACATTTATGCCAACCGGCTCGGCAAAAATGAAATACCCTCCAATAGAGGAAATTATTGGCTCTCCAAGAGGTACTGCAGCAACTGTAGTTGCGCTAAGAGTTTTTACTAGAAAGTAAAAAATGTTATGACCAACCATTGTAGGAATAGCTGCAAGAAAAACAAACCACCCAAAATCTTGGCCAGAAAAAGAGAAGACATTTACGTTTTGAAAAAGAGATATAAAAAAAAGACATATAGCAGCATAAAAAAACAGCCATCGCGAATACTCAAAAAGACCAATGTTCTTTCTAACATCTTTTCCGACAAGAAGTACCACCGCCATTGCAACAGAACATAGAACTGCCAACAAATTTCCAAGTGCGCTTGTTTCACTAAAGCTGCTTTGCCTTATAAGAGCGTATGCACCAAAAAGAGCTAAAGACAACCCAAATAAAACCTTTATTGAAAACTTCTTTTTTTGGAAAACAATTAAATAAAACTCCGTAAAGACAGGTGCAATAGTGCCAAGCAGGGCTGCTTCAGCTATTGAAGTAAGTTGAACGCTTCTGAAAAATAAAGCAAAATGAAAACCTAAGAAAATTCCAGCAAGCAAGATTTTTTTATTTGGAACAAAAGTTAGAATAGTTTTGTAAGATATAGCAAACGCCATAAGGCTTGCAAGAAGCATTCTCCAAAAAGCTATTGTTGTAGCGGAAAGCTCAGGAAGAAATCTTACAACCCAAGCCGAGGAACTAACAGCGAGAAGCGCTACAAACAAAAGAGCATATTTATTTTTTGTAAAAAGGACCATATAAATGAAAATAAACCTTATAGTTAAACTAAGCATTATATTTTGTGTAACCACCTTGATAGCAGATGAAAAAAATCAGATTGTCAAAAAAGTTGTTGCTTATACAAAAGGTCAAGAAACCCCATCAGTTGAATATATACTAAATACTTTTGAAGACACAAGACTCCAAGTTGACAAGAACGTGATTGTAAGGTTTAAAAATAAGCCAGAAAAAATTAAAACATATGAGCAATACAAAAAGATATTCTTTAATGAACAAAGAATTGTGGGCGGAGTAAATTTTTATAAAAAAAACAAGAAACTAATTTCGAAAGTAGCAAGAGAGTATGAGATAGACCCTATAGTTTTGGTTGCAGTTATTGGTGTTGAAACGAATTACGGATTAAAAACCACAGAGTTTTCAGTAATTAATTCTTTATACACACAGGCGGTCAAAATGCCCAAAAGATCTAGTTGGGCAACCAAGGAAATAGCAGAGCTATTAATTTTTTGTTTTGAAAATAATGTTGATCCTTTCTCGCTTGAAGGATCGTATGCTGGAGCCTTTGGGTATGGTCAGTTTATTCCTTCTAGCTTCAACAAACTATCAATTGATTATGATAAAGACGGCAAAAAAGACCCGTTTGGCTGGCACGACGTTGTGGGAAGTGTTGCGTTTTACCTTACTGAAAACGGTTATCCAAAAAATGATTTTAATTTTACTTATAAGTCAAAAGCATGGAAAGCAATTAGAACATATAACAGGTCAGATAAGTACGCAAACATTATAATTGACTTAAGAAATGAAATAGCTAAAAATATTTTTTTATTAGATTAGCTAAAGCTTCTTTGGTTTTAGTATATGGTGGAAGCATTATTTTGAAGGGAGAAATTGAACTACTTTTCAAAACAGCTTTGTGGTGTGAAAATGCATCAAAGCCAAATTTACCATGATAGCTACCGACGCCACTATTGTTTATCCCTCCAAATGGGAGGTTTGGATTCATATGATGTAGAACGCAATCGTTTATAACCATACCACCGCTAGAGGTGCTCTTTAACACCTCATTGTGTACAGCAGATTTGTTGCTAAATAGATATAATGCTAGCGGCTTTTCATTTTCATTTACATAGTTAATAGACTCGTCAAGACTTTGAACCTTGATAATTGGCAGGATAGGTCCAAAGATTTCTTCTTTCATAATTGAGTTGTCATAATTTACGTCCGTCAAAACAGCTGGAGTAAAATGTAGCTCCTCTTGGCTTACTTCTCCACCGCACGCAAGCTCTGCTCCATCAGAAAGAGCGTCAGCAAGAGCACCTTCTAGCCTGTTGAAATGGTGCTCGTTTGCAATAGAGCAGTAGTCTTCTTTAGCAGCGTCTAACCCTCCAGCAAAAAATTGTGATATATTTTTCTGCAAAGCTAAAACAAGATCATCGTGAACCAACTCATCACAAAGTATATAGTCCGGAGCAGTACAGGTTTGGCCTGCGTTTGCAAACTTATAAAAAGAAATTTTCCAGGCAGCGTCTTTTACATTTGCATGTTTATCAATAATAACAGGCGACTTCCCACCAAGTTCGAGCGTAAGGCCTGCAAGGTGTTTGGAGGCAGCTTCCATGACAAGCTTCCCGACCATTGGGCTCCCAGTAAACATTATATGGTTGAAGGGAAGCTCCAAAAGTTTTTGTGCTAAATCTTTTTCGCCAAGAAAAACAGCAACCTCATCCGATGAAAATGTTTTTTCAACTAGTTTTTTTACAAGCTCTCCAGACGCAGGTGTAAGCTCAGACGGCTTAATCACAGCTGTATTGCCGGATGCAATCGCAGCAATCAGCGGGTTCAAGCAAAGCATAATTGGATAATTCCAAGGAGAAATTATTAAGATACTTCCTTTTGGCTCAGGTTTTACCCAGCTTTTAGTAAAAGAAATAGCAAGAGGGCTTGCAACCCTTTTTGTCTTCATCCACTTTCCAAGATTTTTAATTGCAAAGTCTGCTTCAGCCTTGACCCCATAAATTTCTGCTAAAAGTGCTTCAGTTTTAGACTTTCCCAAATCTGAAGAAAGAGCAGCAAGAACATCGCTCTCCATTTCTAAGAAGTTTTTAAGAAGCAGTTTTAGCTTACCTCTTCTTTCTTTAGCGGTGCTATTCCTTAAAGATATGCTTTTAGCTTGTTGGGCCTTAAATGTTGTATCAATGGTTTGCATAAAAAGAAATATATGAATTTTTATTATACATTGTTATGAGGAATAAATTATTATGTAATTTTTAGCATGTTAAGAACGATTGACATAGCTCACGCAGGACAGACATCTTCAGAGGCGATAATTCTTTTAGAGGTTGCAATAAGTAAAGCAAAAGAAGAGGGTGTGGTTGCAGTTAAAATAATACACGGCCTTGGATCAGGAAGTATTGCAGAAAAAGTAAGAAGCTGGGCTCAAGAACAAAAAGGAAGATTTAAGGCGGTAATACCTGGAGAAGACTACAACGCTTTTAATAAAGATGCGGTAAACATGAGATCAGAAATTTCTAATAAACAAGATAGAGACTTTAACAGCAGAAACCCAGGAGTAACAATTTTTTGGCTTTAATTTTTGAGCGGTATTTCTTCAAATACAACACCAATATTTATCAATCTTTTAATAAGAACATTTCCAAGGCCAACAGAAGGAGTTAAGAGACCACCAAGGCTTTCGCCACCAGGAAGGTCAGCTGGGTTTTCAACTACTAAACATAGCGCGCTTTCACAAGCCATTCTTGATGTCATTTTATAACCAGGATCACCGCCTGATGACATAGAAAAAGCACGAAAACCGTTGCTTGTTTCCACTAGGAATCTACTCTTAAAAAAACCAGAGTCCATTGCTTTCTGAGAGGGTCCTTCACCAGGCTTTCTAAAAAGCCCCCTTAACAACTTGCGCAGTGGAGAGATAATGACTAGGCCCATAGCAAGCGTCATAAGAGTTACTTTCCTAGCCGCACCCTTTTTAGAGTAATATGCTCCTTCTGAATAAAGAAAATCATCTCCATAATATTTACCAATAGATTTCGATAGCGCAGCCGATCTTCTTACAACCCTAGTGTTTGGTAGTGCCATTACAAAAGGTCCGGTCCAACCACCCAGATGTGGTATTTTTTCTACACCAATTTTATCATTTGTATATTTTTTCTGTCTTTCAGAAACAGAGTTTTCTGGATTTAAGGAAAACTTTCCTAAGCCACCTTTAGCCAGCTTGGCATCCATAGATGAAAACATTGTTTCCATTGTGCCCCCAGAAGCTTCACCTTTCCAGGCTTGAAAACACTGCACTTTTTTGACCTCTCCATCAACTTGGTTTACAGAATAAAAAACTCCAAGATCGGAAGGGGTAGAGTCAAACCCACAAGCATTTATAATTCTTATGCCTTTATCGGTTGCTGCTTGGTGGTGTTTGTCAATCATATCTTTAATCCAAAAACTTTCACCAGTTATATCAACATAATGACAACTGTTTTTAATACAAGCTTCCAAAAGATCGGATCCATATTTGTGATATGGCCCAACGGTCGAAAGTACAACCTCTGTTTCTTTGCACATGGAGTTTAGCGCTTCAACGTCAAAGGCATCTGCAACGATTGTAGGAAAAGGAAGGTTGTGTTTGTTTTTAATCTTTTCCAACTTTTCTGCGTTTCTTCCAGCAACTGCCATTGGAATATCAGAATATCTTTCTGACATAAACTTTGCACACAACTCACCAGTAAACCCGGTAGCACCGAAAATTATTATTTTATATTTCCTGCTCATAGTTCCACTTGTGCTGCAGCTAGTCTTGCAACAGGTACACGATAAGGAGAACAACTAACATAATCAAGACCCAATATTTTACAAAACTCTATACTATTTGGTTCTCCACCATGCTCTCCACATATACCAATTGAGATTTTATTTTTAGTGGCTCGCGCATCTTTGACAGCAATCTTCATAAACTTTCCAACCCCCTTGCGATCTATTTGTTCAAAGGGGTCTGCAAGCATAATTTCCTCATTAAAATAGTGAGGGAAAAAGGTTCCAGTATCATCTCTGCTAAAACCAAAAGTTGTCTGTGTTAGGTCGTTAGTGCCAAAGCTAAAAAAGTCGGCTTCTTCAGCGATCTTTTCAGCTACAAGACAAGCGCGTGGTACCTCAATCATAGTTCCAATTTTGAAATTTATGTTTAAACCGTTTTTGCTAAGTATATCGTTTTTAACTGCAAGAATAATTTCTTTTTGATTTAAAAACTCTGCTAAATTAGAAACAAGAGGAATCATTAGCTCTACCTTTGGATTATTACCCTCTTTTTTTAGTTTTACAGCAGCACCAATAATAGCACGAGCTTGCATAGAAGTAATTTCTGGATAAGAAATACCAAGACGGCAACCTCTGTGGCCCAACATGGGGTTGGCCTCTTTTAACGAATCAACTCTTTCTTCAACGGCTTTCAATGGTAGGCCCATATCGTTTGCTAGATTTCTCATTTCTTTACCGTGAATATTGATGAACTCGTGAAGAGGCGGATCTAAAAGCCTTACAGTCACCGGCATTCCGTCCATTTTTTTTAATATTTTATAAAAATCTTTTGTCTGAAAAGGAAGGAGGTTTTTCAGATAAGAATTCCGACTCTCCCTGTCTTCGGCTAAAATCATTTTTCTGAATTCATGAACCCTTTTTTCATCAAAAAACATATGCTCAGTTCTACAAAGGCCCACACCTTCCGCACCAAAACTAAGCGCCTTTTCACAATCATCCGGGGTATCAGCGTTTGTTCTAATTTTAAGTTTTCTGATCTTGTCGGCCCATGATAACAGCAGGCTTAGTGGACCAGTATTATCTAACGGATTTTGAAACAATCTCATTTTACCAAGGTAAATATCTCCAGAAGAGCCATTAAGAGTTATGAGATCCCCTTCTTTTATTTTTTTGTCTCCTATTTTTGCAAATGTGTGGCTCTTATCAATAATTAAGTCTTGACACCCCACAACACAGCTTTTACCCCACCCTCTTGCAACTAAAGCTGCGTGACTAGTTAAACCACCCCTGGAGGTTAGAATTCCTTCTGAGTAGTGCATTCCATGTATATCTTCAGGAGAAGTTTCTTCTCGTACAAGAATAACTTTTTTGTTTTTCTTACCTAGCTCTTCAGCTTTTTCTGCAGTAAAAACGGCAACACCGCAAGATGCGCCTGGACCAGCAGGTAAGCCAAGCGAAATAGGTAGGCTATTTTCAACATCTTTAGGATCAATGTTTTTTAAAAGACTTTCATATATCTGATGTGGTCTAACCCTACTTACAGCAACTTTCTTTGTTATAAGCTTTTCTTTGACCATGTCAGTTGCAATCTTTATAGCAGCAATACCGGTTCTTTTTCCTCTTCTTGTCTGTAGCATCCAAAGCTTCTTTTCTTGAATTGTAAATTCAATATCTTGCATATCATCAAAGTGGTTTTCGAGTTTTTTTCTTACACTATTTAGCTCCTTGAAGGCTTCTGGCATAGCAACAGACAGTGACTTTTTGTTATTACCGGCGACCGGATGGGGAGTCCTAATACCAGCAACAACATCTTCTCCTTGGGCGTTTGGTAACCATTCTCCAAAAAAAACATTTTCTCCAGTTGAAGGGTTCCTTGTAAAAGCGACTCCTGTTCCACAATCTTTTCCAAGATTTCCAAAAACCATAGCTTGTACATTAACAGCCGTGCCCATAGAGGAGGATATTTTTTCAAAATTCCTATATTCCTTAGCTCTTTTTCCATTCCAGCTCTCAAAAACAGCAGCAATGGCTCCATACAGTTGGTCATAGTGGTCGTCGGGAAAAGGAATTCCAAACTCTTTCTCAACTATTCTTAGATACTTATTAGATAAAGCCTTCCAGTCTTTTGCCTTCATGTTAGAATCATTTTTATAGCCCTTGTATTTTTTAACAGATTCTAGTTCTTTTTCCATAAGCTCTCTTATCGACTGAGTTGATTTGTTTAGCCCGAGCGCTTTTTCCATTACAACATCGGCATACATCATGATTAGTCTTCGGTAACTATCATAAACAAAACCCTCATTCTTGCTCATTTTGATCATATGGGGTATAGTTTTTGAAGTAAGTCCTATATTAAGTATTGTTTCCATCATTCCTGGCATAGAAACCGGGGCCCCAGATCTAACAGATAGAAGAAGAGGGTTTGATCCACCAAACGTTTTTCCAACAACACCCTCTGTTTTAGATATATTTTTTTTAATGTTATTTTTTAAAACAACAGATAGCGATTTAACCTTTAAGTAGTCAGAACAAAGGCTTGTAGACAACGTAAAACCCGGAGGAACCGGAAGACCAAGTTTACACATTTCTGCAATATTAGCACCCTTTCCGCCTAAAATATTTACCATGTTTTGGTCTCCATCTGTTTGGAGCTGAGAGAAAAAATATATTTTTTGTTTATTGTTCATTTTGAATACATTTAAAATGATTGATAAAAAACCCTTTGGGTAAAACAATTTAAGGAGTGACCGTGAAAAAAACATTTATATTATTAGCAGCTTTAATTGTTGCTTCATGTTCTGGTGAAATATATGAGGATGAACTAAAAATCGGAGAAGATAGCTTGGCATACGTTGGGGATACAGATAAGCTTTTTTCTGGAGACGTTCTTGATAAGTATGGAGAAAAACTAGGAACATACAAAAAAGGCATAAAGGATGGAGCGTGGACTGAAATTGATTATAAAAACGGGACAAGAAAAAATTCTGCAATTCTAATTAAAAAACCTAATTGATGTAGCTTTTCTACATAGGCGTTAAAAG
>OZSS01000945.1_pt1 | contig 13844 bp, 10 predicted proteins | sample 1779911 | NCBI WGS metagenome assembly OZSS01 (sample SAMEA2603589, study PRJEB24840) | metagenome | biome: Water; feature: Photic zone; material: Seawater sample | place: Mediterranean Sea | collected 2013-11-12 | depth 10 m | reverse complement strand
TTGCAAAGCTTGCCAAAACACGCACCAAACTTACCATTATCCTAAATGGCGGGCTGGTTGATAGAGATGAGATTATTCGCAAACAGAATGAATTTGAAGGTGTCATGCTGGGGCGTGCCGCCTATCAAACCCCGTTTATTCTAGCAGAGCTTGATGCGTATGCTACCGGAAATAGACTAGCTGAGAAGCAGGCTATTGCTTTTGCGATGGCTGATTATGCAGATATGGTTATTGAACAGGGCGGTAATCTGCATCAAATAACAAGGCATATGCTTGGATTATTTACAGGCGAGCGAGGGGCCAAATATTGGCGCCGGCAGTTAGGAGAGGCTACAAGATTGCAGCCTTATAATACAGATATTCTGCGAGAAACTGCGAAATTTTGTTGCTCACAAATCAATAGAGAGGTTGCCTGATGGCAGAAATTTCAAACTCAAATGATGTTAAAACTAAGTCAAGCAGACCATTGATAGAATTTGCACCGCTATTTTTGTTCTTCGGGACTAATTATTTTGCGGGTATATTCTGGGGAACATCTGTTCTTATCGTTGCTACCATTATTTCGCTTGGTATAATCTGGCATCTGGATAGGCGGATACCTATGATGGCGGCACTTGGATGTGTCGCAGTTGCCTTTTTTGGCGGATTAACCTTATTTTTTGAAGATGAGTTTTTTATAAAAATAAAACCAACCGTTATTAGCGGACTTTTCGCGCTTTTACTTTTAGGAGCGCAACTCCTTGGAAAACAACCAATGCGTGCCATTCTTGGAAAGCAAGTTTCACTCTCATCAGCAGGCTGGAATTATTTATGCATTGTTTGGATTGCGATGTTTGCGGTTACGGCTATCGCCAATGAAATAGCGTGGCGATCCTTGTCGACAGATGCGTGGGTAACCTTCAAAGCATTTGGACTAACAGGGATTTCACTTGTGTTCGCTGTTATTTCAGTTCCAATAATGACTAAGTTTTCAGACGAGGATAAACCCAGCTCCTAAGCGCTCGTAATTTCATTAAGGGCACACTGTTTTTTGATGTGTCGTGAAAATCATAAAATAAGACGTTTTTAATGGAAATTTATTTCAATATTCCAGCATTGATATAATTATAGGGCGCAATTATTGATTGATGTATGCTTCTTTGGATGTTTTTTAAAAAACCTGCTTTGAGATAAAATCATACATAACATAATTGCCGGTAAATAATTATCGGTAAATAATTATCGGTTAAATTTAACAAGACTTAAAAAAAACTAGCCTAGCTGGAGGCTTAGATGACAGTTGATGATGAGATTATCCTTGCTGATTTAGACGATGAAGAACTCGTTCAGCAAATGCATGATGATTTATATGACGGTCTGCAAGATGAAATTGTAGAAAGTGTGCATATTCTGTTAAGCCGAAATTGGACCCCATATGATGTTTTGACCAAGGCTTTGGTGGAGGGGATGACCATCGTTGGGATAGATTTCCGGGATGGCATATTATTCGTCCCTGAAGTGCTAATGGCAGCAAATGCAATGAAAGCTGGCATGGTTGTTCTTCGCCCTTTATTGGCAGAAACAGGCGCCCCTCGCGTAGGTAAGGCAGTAATTGGAACGGTTAAAGGCGACATTCATGACATTGGCAAAAACCTTGTATCAATGATGTGGGAAGGTGCTGGATTTGAAGTAATTGATATCGGAATTAATAATCCGGTTGAAAACTACCTCGAAGCTCTTGAGGAGCATAAACCAGATATTCTTGGTATGTCCGCGCTTCTGACCACCACAATGCCTTATATGAAAGTCGTAATTGATACCATGATCGAAAAAGGCATTCGTGACGATTATATTGTGCTTGTTGGCGGCGCCCCCTTAAATGAGGCTTTTTCTCAATCTGTTGGCGCTGATGCCTATTGCCGTGACGCAGCAGTTGCTGTCGATACAGCAAAAGCACTTATTGCGCAAAAAATGCACACTGCAGAAGTTGGGTAATTTCTCTCTGCTAATTAGATTCTAGCTTTGGCTGTTATCTTAAAGATGAAACAAAGATGGCACAAATACTGGTAATATATTGGCGCGATATCCCAGCACAAATTGTAGCAGAATCTGGTAGGGGCAGGAATCGCACACAGGCCAAACGAGAATTGCATCGACGTTTTGCCCTTGCTATAGATGAGGCAGCAATGCGCGCAGGTGCAGATAAGAGTGATGATTATCTGGAAGACTGGCACCGAGGCACGCCATCCGCGTGCACCGATTTGCTAGAGCAAGAAGCTGAAACCTTGGCCGCTCAAATAGAACATGATTTCAACCCGGCAAAGTTGCGTTCGTTGATAGCGAATGGCGGATTTAAATCTGCTGAATAACTAATTTCTAAATTATCTCAAAAAAGGGTCAATTCTATTCATAAAGCGTCGAAAATAAGCAGAAGATTGAAGCTAGCTGGCAACAGAATAGCTTGAAATATCCTGAACATCGCAAGCTAGAAAATACTGAGATCAAATTTTATGTCATTAACCATTGATAAATTATCATCTGCAGCAGCGAACTGGTCAATAGAGGTAACCCCGACAGGCGCTAGTAAGGTTGAAAGTTTTGCAGATGTGCTTGAGCCTCAAACATGCGTGAATGTGACTTTTTTGCCAGGATCTGACCCTGCTGATACTCTAGCAGTTGCATGTCGGCTTCATGAAGAGGGAATGATACCGATACCTCATATTGCGGCGCGCTCCATTAAAGATAAGGCGCATTTGCAAGATATTATTTCTGCTCTTGCAAAACAGGCTTATGTATCAGAGGTTCTTGTTATCGGCGGAGGGGTGGATAAACCAGTTGGAGAATTTGATAGTAGCATTCAAATTCTGAAATCGGGAATTCTGCAATCGAATGGTATTTTTAAAATCGGTGTTGCTGGCCATCCAGAAGGCTCGCCAGATATTTCAAATGATGCGGTTAGACACGCACTTCATGAAAAAAATGAACTTGCCGTAAAAGAAAATTTACAGATGTATATCGAAACTCAGTTTTGTTTTGAAGCAGATATGGTGCTGGAGTGGGAAAAAAGAGTGCGTGAAGATGGCAATCAATTGCCAATTCGAATTGGCATTCCAGGTCCTGCCACCATTAAAACATTATTTCGATTTGCGCAGATATCAGGGATTGGCCCCTCCATGAAATTCATTGCCAAACAGGCGCGAAATGTAGCTAAATTAATGACTGTACAATCACCGCATCTTCTGCTCTCAGGACTGGCAGAGGGGATGGCAGCAGACCATCAGTGTCTTATTAAACATTTCCATTATTATCCGTTTGGCGGGTTTGTGAAAACAGCAAAATATGCAAAAGCCATCAGTGATGGAAAGGTTCATTTATCCCCAAAAGGTGGGTTTGAGATATTAGAGGCGTAATGAGAAACCTCGTCTAATAGCAAAAAGGCATGCTTTGGTAGTAAACAAGAAAGAGAGTTTATGACACGTACAATTATATCATCTGCAACCAAAGAAATTATTATTGGATTTGAGGCTCCTTTTTGCGTAATTGGGGAGAGAATTAATCCAACGGGGCGAAAATTGCTTGCTGAAGAAATGGCAAATGGGGATTATAGCAGAGTTCAATCCGACGCGGTTGCCCAGATAGATGCTGGCGCTACTATGTTAGACGTTAATGCGGGTATTCCGCTTGCAGATGAGCCTAAAATCCTTGCTGATTCTATAAAGCTTATTCAGTCATTTACGGACATACCTCTCTCGATAGATAGCTCTATTGTTGAGGCGCTTGAGGCTGGGTTATCTGTATATCAAGGAAAACCACTGGTGAATTCAGTTACCGGAGAAGAAGAGCGATTGGAAGTTGTTCTGCCGCTTGTTAAAAAATATGGTGCAGCTGTGGTGGCTATTTCAAATGACGAGACAGGCATATCAGAAGACCCAAATGAGCGATATAAAGTTGCTAAGAAAATTGTTGAGCGCGCGGCTGATTATGGAATCAAAAGAGAGGATGTTATTGTAGATCCGCTTATTATGCCAGTGGGCGCAATTAATCTTGCTGGCAGGTCGGCTCTTGATCTGATTACGCGGCTTCGCACAGAATTACAGGTTAATACAACCTGCGGTGCATCGAATATATCCTTTGGCCTGCCAAACAGGCATGGCATGAATGCGGCGTTTTTATCAATGGCAGCTGGCGCCGGGATGACATCAGCAATTATGAATCCCCTTCACCCAGAGGAAATGACAGCCATTTTAGGCGCGGATGTGATGAACGGCGTTGATCCAGAATGCAGAAAATGGATTAAAAAATTCAGAGAGCCAATAATTCCTGGAGCAGAGGGGCGTCAGCGCCGTGCTACCCGTCGTCGCTCTAGGAGCTAAAAAGAGCAAAGATGTGACACAGGGTAGGCACTGCAAAATCATTTTTACCCCCTCTGGCAGACAAGGGGTGGTAGAGGTTGGGGTTAACCTGCTCCAAGCTGCGCGGCAGATAGGAGTAGATATTGATTCTGTATGCGGCGGGCGGGCTATGTGTGGCAGATGTCAGATTGATGTGGCAGAGGGCGTATTTGACAAACATGGCGTTAGTTCATCCTCCACCCATCTCAGCAAGCCTACAATCACTGAGACCAGATATGCAGAAAAGCGTAATCTTGTGCGAGGTAGAAGACTTGCTTGCCAGTGCGAGGTAGTTGATGATCTGGTAATTGATGTTCCAGCTGCTAGTCAGGTGCATCAGCAATTAATTCGAAAAGCAGCAGATAACCGGCATGTTGATGTTAACCCGCCCTCACGGTTGTGTTTTATCGAGGTAAGAGAGCCTGATATGCATGAACCGTCAGGAGACCTTCGCAGAATCGCAGAAGCCCTGATGGAACAATGGCCAGAACGCATGACCGTATCTAGCAGTGATGATGTTACCGCGGATTTATCCGTTCTAAAACAGGTGCAAGCAACATTAAGGAAAGCCAACTGGCAAGTGACGGTCGTGCTGCGTGATGGCACTCATATCGCAGCTGTCATGCCTGGTTTGAAGACACAGATATTAGGGGTTGCTATTGATATTGGCTCCACCACAATGTCAGCCCAGATTTGTGATATGAATTCAGGTGAGATACTAGCAGTAAGCGGCATGATGAACCCGCAAATTCGGTTCGGTGAAGATTTAATGAGCCGAGTGAGCTATGGTTTTATGAATAAGGGAGGTGCTGACGAGCTTACAAAATCGGTTCAAGATGGCCTCCAACAGCTTATTGAAACTGCTGCGGTTAAACGAGATTTAGACGTGCAAGATATATTCGAGATTGTTTTGGTTGGGAATCCTGTTATGCATCATTTGGTGCTTGGGATAGACCCTGTTGAACTTGGTGGCGCGCCCTTTGCGCTGACATTTGATACAGCGTTTAATTGTGCCGCTCATGAGATTGGGTTAAGCTTGAATGTGGCGACACGTGTTTATGTGCTGCCTTGTATTGCAGGTCATGTCGGCGCAGATGCCGCAGGGGCGGTATTAGCAGAAGCACCGCACAATTCAGAGGCAATGACCTTACTCATTGATGTTGGAACAAATGCTGAGATTATGTTGGGCAATCGCCATCATCTAATGGCGGCATCCTCGCCTACTGGTCCAGCCTTTGAAGGAGCTCAAATTTCAGCAGGGCAACGTGCGGCTGTTGGCGCGATTGAACGGGTCAGAATAAACCCAAATAGCTATGAGCCAAGGTTTAAAGTAATAGGCTCAGATAATTGGTCTGATAGCCTAGAATTTCAGGAGGATTTGAAAAAAACAGGGATAAAAGGTATTTGCGGCTCTGGCATCATTGAGATATTGGCAGAAATGTATCTTAGCGGAATAATTTCTGAAGATGGGGTGATAAAAGGGGAGTTATCCTCCAAGACCAAACGGATAGAAAAAACAGGGCGTACTTTTCAATATAGGGTTACAGACCAAATCGCGATAACCCAAAAAGATGTAAGGGCAATTCAGCTTGCGAAAGCTGCTTTACATGCAGGATTTCGATTATTAATGGATAAAATGGGTGTTGAAAAAGTAGATAAAATAATGCTGGCTGGCGCATTTGGAACTCATATCGATCCCAAATATGCAATGATATTAGGTATGGTACCTGATTGTGCGTTAGATAATGTGATTGCAGCAGGAAATTCAGCAGGTGCGGGTGCCAGAATGGCTTTGTTAAGCCTTACAGCAAGAGCTGAAATAGAAAAAACGGTTAGACACATTGAAAAGATTGAAACAGCGATAGAGCCGTCATTTCAGGATCATTTCGTGCGCGCGATGGCATTTCCGCATAAAACAGACCCCTATTTGCTTCTTAGCGCAGAAATCAAACTGCCGCCCCGTGACTTAATAGATAATACCGTCAGCGCGTCAAGCCATGCTGAGCGCAAGCGAACTGGCAGGCGCACGAGGCTTAATCAAACATAAGCCATCAAAAAAACACCATGTTTGATTTATGTTAAGCTTAGAATACTTGGATTAGCCTGTCTAAGTCAGTGTGTTCTAGTCTGGGATAGGTCTTGATTTGACTGATATAAACGTATTTTTGCATGGATATAGAATATAAGCACAGTTATGAGCGATATAAAATAACAGGCCCCTATATAAAAAGTGTAATCAGAAAACAAAATCAGCCTCCATTTTCAGCTTCGTATCATCCGGCTTTGAAGTTTTCGCTCATTTAGAACAGTCAACATACGGGTTAGTACAATTACAATAAAAAGCAGCTGAAACGCCACAAACAGTGTAAATAATGGCCAGAGCATAGAGCTGTCAATCGCAATGCCGCCAGAGCGCATTATACTTGCTGGTTGATGCAAGGTATGCCACCAATCTACCGAGAATTTAACGATGGGAAGGTTTATACAGCCTATTAGAGCAAGGATAGCAGCTGGCCTTGCGCCTCGCTCTGTCTGCTCAAATGCGTTTGAGAGTGCAAGATAGCCCACAAAGAAAAAGAATAAAATCAGCATTGAAGTAAGCCTGCCATCCCAAACCCACCAGACACCCCAAATAGGCTTGCCCCACAAGCTACCTGTAACCAGGGTTATGACAGCAAAGCCTGTTCCAATCGGTGCAATAGAACGTGCTGCAATCTCAGCTAACGGATGTCGCCAGATAAGAAAGAAAAACGCACATATACCTAATAGTAAATAGCTAGAGAGCGCAATCCAAGCTGCTGGAACATGAATATACATAATGCGCACCGCGTCGCCTTGCTGATAATCAGCAGGTGAACTTAAAAGAGCAAGATACAGACCATATCCAAGACACGCAACGGATATGATTTCAAGCCAGGGCAATATCAGCCGCGCTATTTTGCTGAATCTAGTTGGATTTGCAAAGTAATCAAACATAGGTGTCCTTGCTGATGCACATTTTTAACACTTCTCTGCTGATATGTAAGAGAATGAGAAACGAGGTTTTGGTAGCATAATCATTAATCATTTTCTATTGCGTTTTTCAGGCCTAGCTGCATTGCAGGAATTGAGATGACAATAAGGCATAAATCCAGTGCTATCAAAAGATATAGATGGGGCTTTATGGGCTCTGATTCCATCAATGCTAATCCTGACATAGTTCCAAAAATCAATATCGGAAGACTGAGCGGTAGAATTAATACAGATCCCAGTATAGCAGCTCTTCTTGCTCCCAATACCAGCCCCGAGGCGATGCCGCCTAGTAATGTCATACCAAGCATACCAAGCAAAAGTGATAGAGCTATCTTAAAATACGAGTATGAATTAATACCAATCATCAGGCAAATCACAGGCAAGATAATAAGCAAAGGCACGGTTGTAACTAAAAAGAAGCAAAAACACTTTGCAGCAGCATAACAGCCAAGGGGCTGAGCGTTATGGAGCGCTTTTTCAATAAATCCATGGGTATAATCATCTGAGAATAATCGCTCATATGCGGGCACAATTGATACAAAGGCCGCAATCCAGATAATCGCGATTCCAAATTGTTTTAGCTGGTCTGGGTCTGGGCCCAAAGCAAGCGGAAATAGCACCATAATCAACATGAAAAAGCCAATTTGGCTCAGGATATCAGTTGCTTGAGAAATGCTTATCTCGAACTCTCGTTTGAAATAGTGCCAGAAAATGAGTATCATTTTCGGGCCTCCAGCTGAATAATATCTGGCGAGAGATGCTCACATAAGGGCTTATGCGTAGCAGCTATAACACGGCCTCCAGAGTGAACATGTTCTTCAATCATAGTCTCAAGGACAAGGCAATGATATGAATCAAGAGCGTTATTTGGCTCATCAAGCAACCAGAGGCCAGGCGTATAGCTGCCTTTTCGAAGAAGTAATTGGCTGAGAGCAAGACGTTGTAATTGACCAGATGATAATGTGCGCAAAGGCTGGTCTGCAAAGTCTTTAATATGAAAGCTATCATCGATAGGTAGCATTAGATTACGCATAGATGCTATTTGAGAGAGGTTTTTGGTAGCTGTTAAGCTGGGATGAAATCCGAATGGCGTGCCAATATACCAGATAGGTAAGATTGACGTAACCGGATTAAACAGATGAGCGCCAAGATTTAACTCCCCAGCACTAGCAGGAAGGAAGCCTGCAACAACACGAAGAAGACTTGTTTTTCCTGCCCCATTTGGCCCTTGAAGCAGGCATATGCCGCCAGCAGGTAATCGAAATGATATCTCTTCTACAATTAATTTGTGACCACGAAAGATGCTTACTTTGGACAAGAATAATTCATCATCAATCGACTGGAGTGCAACCATACCTATTTTGTAAACTGATTTTATCAATTGGGTCTAGTCATTTTGCGCCAAAATAGGAGTGGTGATTTTTAATGAGTGAAATAATGCCTCCAAATAATCATGGGTTTAATCTGGAAAAAAAATGCACATTACGTTATAGTCTCGCTGACCGAATGTTGGCGCACCTCATCCGGCCATCACTCAAAATGTGCAATAAACCTGTTTGTGATGAAACAGACTAGGGGGAGATAATAATGACAGAAACATTAAAAGATAAATGCCGCCAGCAATTAGGGGTCGCAGACCAAACCTATACTTATTATTCACTGCCTGAACTGGCTAAAACTTATCCATCCATCAAAAAATTACCCTATTCTTTGAAGGTCCTTTTGGAAAATCTGTTGCGTAACCATGATGGTGATACCGTTAAAGATGACGATATTATTGCGGTTGCAAATTGGGCTGATAACAATGGGGATGCGAATGAAATCGCGTTTAGACCTGCGCGGGTGTTGATGCAAGATTTCACAGGCGTTCCGGCAGTTGTTGATTTGGCTGCGATGCGAGATGCAATGAGCGCTATTGGCGGTGATCCTGAAAAAATCAACCCATTATCGCCTGTTGATCTTGTGATAGATCATTCTGTTATGGTTGATTATTTTGGCAGTGGTGACTCACTAGAAAAAAACACACAAGTAGAGTTTGAGAGAAATGCCGAACGGTATGAGTTTTTAAGATGGGGCTCGAAGGCATTCAGCAATTTCCGAGTGGTTCCTCCTGGTACCGGGATTTGTCATCAGGTGAATTTGGAATATCTGGCGCAAACAGTCTGGACTAAGCAAGAGGGGAATATGACAGTTGCCTACCCTGATTCAGTTGTTGGCACAGACAGCCATACAACAATGGTAAATGGTCTTTCTGTTCTTGGTTGGGGTGTTGGCGGAATTGAAGCGGAAAGCTCGATGCTAGGACAGCCCATCTCGATGCTGGTTCCAGATGTTATCGGTTTTTATCTAGATGGTGCTTTGCCAGAAGGCGCAACTGCCACGGATTTGGTTTTAATGATAGTGCAAGCACTCAGACAAAAAGGAGTTGTTGGAAAGTTTGTTGAATTTTATGGCCCAGGTGTCCATGAATTATCATTAGCTGACAGAGCAACAATCGCAAATATGGCGCCTGAATATGGGGCAACTTGCGGCTTTTTTCCAATTGATGGTGAAACTATAAATTATTTGCAGCTTACAGGGCGTGAAGAGCAACGAATTGCATTGGTAGAAGCCTATGCAAAAGCACAGATGATGTGGCACCAGCCAGATGATGCACCTCATTTCACAGATACCTTATCCTTGAATTTATCAACGGTTGTGCCTTCTCTTGCTGGACCTAAGCGACCACAAGACAGGGTTGAATTAGGAAATGTTGCTGAAAGCTTTGCTGATACCTTGGTGCAAACAACTAAAAGAAATATTCCAAAATCTCAGATGGTTGAATCAAAAGACTATAATCTCACAGATGGTGATGTTGTAATTGCGGCAATAACAAGTTGCACCAATACATCAAACCCATCAGTTTTGATTGCAGCGGGGCTTCTTGCCAAGGCAGCAAATGAACGCGGATTAACGGTAAAGCCATGGGTTAAAACATCTCTTGCACCTGGCTCACAAGTCGTCACTGATTATTTAAATGCTGCAGGCTTGTCTGAACATTTAAATGCGCTTGGTTTTAATACGGTTGGGTATGGGTGTACAACCTGCATCGGTAATTCTGGCCCGTTAGAGCCGCCATTGGCAGATGCGGTGGAAAAAGGAGATCTTATTGTGACATCTGTCTTGTCTGGAAATCGAAATTTTGAGGGAAGAATAAGCCCACATGTTGCCGCTAACTATCTTGCGTCACCGCCATTGGTTGTTGCTTATGCTCTTGCGGGTTCTGTTACAAAAGTTGTGAACAAAGAGTCATTAGGAACTGATAAGGATGGAAATGAAGTCTTTCTTTCAGACATTTGGCCATCAAATGCGGCTATCAGGGCTGAGTTGGATGCAGTCGTAAGCAGGCAGCTATTCCAATCCAGATATGCAGATGTGTTTACAGGTCCAGCTGAATGGCAGCAGATACAAAGCACCAATAGTCTAACTTATAATTGGGATGGCGATTCAACTTATGTTCAAAATCCACCTTATTTTGAAGGCATGACGGCAGAGGTTCCAGATACAGCTAGTGACATTGTTCAGGCGCGTATTCTTGCAGTCTTGGGAGATTCCATCACTACTGACCATATTAGCCCTGCAGGGGCTATTAGAAAGGATAGTCCAGCTGGTGATTTTCTCTCAGAGAGACAGATTTCGCAGCACGACTTTAACTCCTATGGGGCAAGACGCGGAAATCATGAAATCATGATGCGAGGAACATTTGCAAATATCAGGCTAAAAAATGAGGCTGCTTCAGGTACAACAGGTGGCTATGCTGTTCATATACCATCTGGTGATGTTGCCCCGATTTATGATGTTGCCATGCGTTATGCACGCGAGCAAACACCGCTGGTTGTTGTTGGTGGCAAAGAATATGGAACAGGTTCAAGTCGTGACTGGGCAGCAAAGGGAACAAGGCTTCTGGGTGTTTCTGCTGTTATTGTTGAGAGTTTTGAGAGGATTCACCGCTCTAATCTCATCGGTATGGGCGTGCTTCCACTTCAATTTACGAGTGGGGATACACGCGAAACCCTAAAACTTAGCGGGTCTGAAACTGTGAATGTCATGGGTATTGCAGATGGTGTCACTCCAGGTAAAAAGTTACAGGCTACTGTTACTTATGAAGATGGTTCTGAAAAACACATTACCTTGCTTGCAAGAATCGATACAGCAGGTGAAGCAGAATATTTCCGTCATGGCGGCATTCTGCATTATGTTTTACGCCAATTAGCGGCAGCTTAAGCACTCATGACTTGCCCTAGCATCTTATAAATCAGGTGCTGGGGGAAATTTAGGTTCACAGCAGTGCAATAAAATGATGTTAATTGCTTTTTTTTGGCCTAAGATATCGTAAGGGATACAGTAAGCTTAGGCAAAACCACCTCACAAAACAGTCAAGCGTAGTCGTCAATATGAATTAGGCAACTAGGTGTCAAATGCTACATGCCCCAAAAATTACTATTTTGTTAGGCCCGACAAATACTGGCAAAACCTTCTATGCTATTGAGAGAATGCTTGGGTACCAGTCTGGTATGATAGGCTTTCCTCTAAGATTATTGGCACGCGAGAATTATGACAGGCTGGTGGCAAGAGTTGGCGCCTCACAGGTTGCATTAATAACAGGCGAGGAAAAAATTCTTCCCAAGCATGCTAGGTTCTATTGTTGCACTGTTGAGGCTATGCCTCTTGAGGTGAGTGTTGAATGTCTTGCGATTGATGAGGTTCAGCTAGCAAGTGACAGTCAAAGAGGCCATGTTTTTACGGATAGAATTTTGCATGCAAGAGGAAGGCATGAGACCCTACTATTAGGGGCTGAGACGATGCGCCCATTGCTCAAAAAGCTACTTCCAGATGCGGTTTTCGAAACCAGAATGAGATTATCTAGACTGACTTATAGTGGTCAGAAAAAAGTTACGCGTCTGTTGCGCCGGTCTGCCATCGTCGCCTTTAGTGCGCCTGATGTATATCATCTAGCAGAGACGGTTAGAAGACAGCGCGGTGGAACTGCTGTGGTAATGGGCGCATTATCGCCTAGAACCCGAAATGCGCAAGTTGATATGTATCAGTCTGGCGAAGTTGATTTTCTGATCGCAACGGACGCTATCGGCATGGGTTTGAATATGGATATTCAGCATGTTGCACTGGCAGCTGATACCAAGTTTGATGGCAAGCATATGCGCCACCTTTATCCAGCTGAATTGGCACAAATCGTGGGTCGTGCAGGCAGATATACCCAAGATGGAACATTTGGCGTAACACAAGGATGCCGCCCATTAGAAGATAATATGATTGATGCTATTGAGAAACATATCTTTCCCCCTCACAGGCAGCTTTATTGGCGTAATCGAAAGCTCTCTTTTGAGAGTCTTAGGAGTCTTTTAAGCTCCTTGGACGCACCTGCGCCAGAGCCATTTTTACTTCGAAAAGCAGATGCGATAGATCATCTAACATTGCAAGCCCTTGCCGTTATCCCTGATATAGCCGAGCTTGCGAGTAACAAAACACGGCTAAGACTATTATGGGATGTAGCCCAAATTCCTGATTTCCGTAATATGATGACAGATAGTCATACCGTTATGCTTGCCCGAATATATATGAATTTAGCGACTAGTGGAAAACTTGACAAAAAATGGGTTGCAACTCAGCTATCACATCTCGAAAGACTAGATGGAGATATAGATGCTTTAATGACAAGAATTGCGCATATACGCACTTGGACCTATATTACACATAAAACAAGCTGGACGGATGAGCCAGAAGAATGGCAACATCTAGCAAGAACAATTGAAGATAGACTATCAGACGAGCTACATAATAGATTAACACAGCGCTTTGTAGATAAACGCGCAGCACATTTATCAAGACGACTAAAGGAAGCAACTAATTTGATCTCATCTGTAAAAATGGACGGAACAGTGATAGTGGAAGGAGAGGAAGTAGGAACCCTTAACGGTTTTACATTTCTTCCAGCCATCTCTGAAAATGACGAAAAAGCCATGATTTTGGCTGCAGCGCGCAAAGCATTGCCAGATGAAATTGAAAGGCGTGTTAAAGCGGTTATTGCTTCAGCAGAAGGAGCCTTTAAATTAGATGAAAAGGCAGGCGTTAATTGGCGTGATACTAACATTGCTAGGCTTGTAAAATCGGAGCAGCTATATTCACCAAGAGTAGAGGTTTTTGATAGTGAATTGCTGTCCATAGATCAAAAACAGCGCATTAAAGAAAAGCTCACAGCTATTTTTAAGGAGCAGGTGGATACGCTTCTTGGAAATTTATTAAAACTTCAAAACATAGATCTAGCTGATAGTAAGGCCAAGAATAATAAGACAGAACAGAAAGAGATATCTGAGGTTGACGCGTTACCGCAATCAAAGGCTGAGCCTATTCAAAATGACGCTGCTGCCCTAAATACGCAACAAGCCACACATGCTAAGAAAACGG
>OZSS01000944.1_pt1 | contig 13853 bp, 18 predicted proteins | sample 1779911 | NCBI WGS metagenome assembly OZSS01 (sample SAMEA2603589, study PRJEB24840) | metagenome | biome: Water; feature: Photic zone; material: Seawater sample | place: Mediterranean Sea | collected 2013-11-12 | depth 10 m | reverse complement strand
ATGTTCTGGTAAACGGCTTGCAATTTCGCAAAGATCCTCTAGCAAGGAAACAAGTTCGTTTGTACGGCGACCCGGCCGAAAAAGATCAATTTCTTGAGAACTATGTCTTCGATCTGCCACAACTAGGTGATTCGGTAATAGTGGGAACGGATTCATCCATACGTAATACTCTCGATTATTGGTGTTCACCTCAAATCCGATTTGGCGATTGTTTTGCTGCCAACGAATATTTTCTCGGCATAAAAAACATCCATCATTTAGGGCGTTCAAAGTGTCTGATGGATGTTTAATACCGGCTCCCCCATGACGTTCTGAGCGACGCTTATTTAGCTGAGCGCGAAACGAAAGATCTGGAGAATTTGGATGTGCAAATATTAGCCGCTTTATTGTTTTTAGATCATCGTTGAGAAATCCGACATGGTGTTGATGGGTCTCTAGAGAGATCAGGGCTTGACTTAACTCCCCACTAGACTGCTCAATGCGTTGGAGTTGGAAATTTAGGTTTTCCCAAAGACGGTCGTAATTCATTCGACGAGAGTTCAGAGCGTTGTTCGTAGTTAGGGGAAAAGAAGTCTAAACTAGGAATAGTATCTGATCCAATATCAAACAAAGTTTTAGGACCAGCATGAGAGGAGACGCAGTCCAAGTTGAAGAACCGCATAGGCGGTTAGCTCAAAAACTTGTATCAATTTTGATGAAACGGATTAGCTACCAGGACCGAAGATTTGTTATTTCGATAGCTGGGGAATCTGGAAGTGGTAAATCAGAGACAGCAGTTGCACTAGATACTGCGCTTTCCGCGCACGGTGTTTCATCGATCGTATTGCAGCAAGATGACTATTTTGTATTCCCACCTAAATCGAATGATAAGCGCAGAAGAGCCAAAGTCTCTTGGGTTGGACCACAAGAGGTTAAAATGGATCTCCTCTCAAGCCATCTGCGCGCTTTTAAAAGCTTTGAAAAATTCGTTGACAAACCACTTGTTAATTATCAATTAGATAAGATTATGGATGAACGCTACGAGTTTGGAGACACGCAGGTTCTCCTAATTGAGGGAACTTATACTTCGTTATTGCCTGAGGTGGATATTAGAGTCTTTATTTCAAGCACCTTTAAGGAGACCCTTAACCATAGACAAAAACGAAATAGAGATCCATCGGAACTCGACGAATTCTCTGAGAGGGTGCTAAAAATTGAACACGAGGTTATAAAAAAGCATTTGAATCTTGCAGATATCCTTGTTGATCCTAATTACGACGTGAAACTGGTTTCAGGCCAGAATTGTTAAGTGCGCCTGGTTTTTCTTAATCCGCAAGGTAATTTTGACCCTCGAGACAGCTACCTAACTGAGCACCCGGATTTTGGGGGACAGCTTGTTTATGTAAAAGAGCTTGCTAAGGCGCTCGTCGATGAAGGACACCAGGTAGATATTGTCACTAGACAAATCAATGATCCAAATTGGCCTGAATTTGCCGGCTCATATGATTGTTTTCCAGGTTATGAGCAGCAATTACGTATCCTGCGATTTCCTTGTGGAGCACCTCGTTTTTTAGAGAAGGAAAAACTTTGGCCTCATCTTGCTGAGTTCGTGGACAATCTGTGCTCATTTTATGGCAACTCGCTACCCGATTTTGCTACTGCGCACTATGCAGATGGTGGTCTCTGTGGAACTTTGTTAAAACAAAAAAGGGGGGTTCCATTTTGTTTCACAGGGCACTCCCTGGGAGCTCAAAAGCTTGACAAATTGGGTACTAATTCTCAGAACTGGAAGAAAATGGATACGCGTTATCGTTTTGCAAGGCGAATTGCTGCTGAGCGTTTAAGTTTTATTAATGCATCGCGGATTGTCGTTTCAACAAAACAAGAGCAGGTGGAGCAATATGGCCATCCGTTGTATACCGGGTCGGTTAATTGTTCTGATAATTCGCAATTTGCGGTCATCTCTCCTGGGGTTAACGAAACTATTTTCACAAACAAATCGGGTTCCAGCGAGACTCGAATATATGCATCACTTGACGAAATGCTGGGGGCAGAGAAGCGACCCGCTGTCTTGGTGTCTAGTCGCTTGGATGAGAAAAAAAATATTGTAGGCGTTGCCGAAGCATTTTCATATAGCAGCGAGCTTAGAGAAAAAGCTGTTCTAATACTTTGCTTACGGGGGATCAGTGATCCAGTGAAGGATATAGTGAAGTTGCGAAAAGAAGAACAAGTCCAACTAAAGAGAATTCTCAATTTGACTGAGCGACCTGACATAAAAAATAGTGTTTATTTTGTAAATATTGGATCTCAAATAGATCTCGCCGCAACCTACCGTTATTTCGCAAGAAGGGGGTCAGTTTTTGCTCTTACTTCATTTTACGAACCCTTCGGCTTGGCGCCGCTTGAGGCAGGAGCGAGTGGGTTGGCGCCAGTTGTCACGAAGCATGGTGGGCCCTCCGAGATTTTTTCCAGCGGTAGTGGAGTGCTAGTTGATCCGTTCCAAGTGGAAAGTATTGTTGGCGGTCTAATTGATGGTCTTGATCGCTATCAGGATTTATCAGATGAAGTAAGTAAGCTGGTTAGAGAGCAGTACACGTGGCGTTCCACATGCCAGAAGTATATTGACGTGGTCAGCCAGGCCTTGAAGAAAGAACACCCAAACAGTTTATTTGAAGTATCGGCTTTGGATGAGGCTGCGAGGATTGAAACCTATTTAGCTAGTAAATGAGTATCTCCCCAATACGCTTAGCCACGGGCGATGTAAATATGCCCTCAGTCTCTCAAATAAAATCCTCAGTCGGATGGTCAGCGGCGCTCTCATTAGAGTTTAAAAATATCTCTGGAAAAACAGTACTCGGAAACACTCAGCGAAAAGGGCCGCTAGTTGTTCAGCGAGCTTTCTATCCAGAAGGGGACGTTTGCCACATCTATTTAGTTCATCCACCGGGTGGTGTCGTAGGTGGCGATGTTTTGGAGATAAAAGCGGAGTTAGGTAGAGAAACCAGTACGTTGGTTACAACTCCGGGGGCAACGAAGTTTTATCGCAGCGCAGGGCCTATTTCACATCAGCAGCAAACACTTCTCGTCGGAGATAACGCTTGCTTAGAGTGGCTTCCCCAAGAGAATATATTTTTCCCGGGTGCTCGAGTTAGGTCAAATACGCAGGTTTTTTTATCTCTGTCGTCTCGGCTTGCAATCTGGGATATTCAGTGTTTGGGTCGACCATCCATTAGTGACATGTTTACGAGTGGTCTAGTTGATTCAAGTGTATCGATTTTTCGCGGCGACAAACCAGTTACCATAGAGCGTCTCAGAGTAAATAAAGAAAATATGGAACGAGTATCCCTGTTGCGCTCCCATCCAGTTGCCGCGTCTTTTATGATAGTCGGCGCAGACGAGCAGCATTTAAAAACAACCCGCGACCTACTGGCTCGATCCGAGCAAAATGTTGAGGCGGCAGTAACTTTAATCCAAGATTGTTTAATCATTCGCTCTCTTGGAGATTCAACAAATACGGTTCAGAAATTATTTAGAGAAATCTGGTCTCTGCTTAGACCGTGTATTTTTAGTAGAGCGGCAATTCTTCCGCGCATATGGAATACTTAAGGAGTTTTTATGGAACTCTCACCTCGGGAAAAAGATAAGTTGATGATTTTTACTGCGGCTCTCCTTGCTGAGCGACGAAAGGATCGAGGTATTAAGCTTAATTACCCTGAGTCGATAGCACTAATTAGTGCAGCCATAATGGAAGGCGCGAGGGAAGGTAGGACCGTTTCAGAATTAATGGACTATGGCCGGTCTATCCTTTCGCAAGGAGATGTGATGGATGGTGTGAGCGAAATGATAAGCGATATACAAGTCGAGGCGACATTTCCAGATGGCACTAAACTGGTTACGGTGCATGATCCAATTGTGTAGGAAATCGAAATGATTCCTGGAGAATTGCTAATCGGTGACGGGGATATTCAGATTAATGAAGGGAGAAAAAGGATCTCTATTCTGGTCGCGAATAACGGTGATAGGCCGATCCAAGTTGGGTCACATTATCATTTCTATGAAACAAACGACGCACTCGATTTTGATCGAAAAAAGACTCTCGGTTTTCGATTAGATATTCCCGCAGGAACTGCTGTGCGCTTTGAGCCCGGACAGACTCGTGATGTGAAGTTGGTGAGTTTTGCTGGTAGGCGAGTAATTTATGGCTTTAAAGGAAGGGTTATGGGAGCGCTGGATAGATGACAGCAATCTCAAAGCAGGCATATGCTGAAATGTATGGCCCTACTATCGGCGATAGAGTTCGACTAGCCGATACCGAATTATTCGTAAAAGTGGAAGCCGACCGCACCGTTTATGGTGACGAGGTTAAATTTGGTGGTGGCAAGGTTATTCGGGACGGAATGGGTCAGGGCCAATCGGTTTCAGCTGATACAGCGGATGTACTAATCACAAATGCGACCATTATCGATTATTGGGGAATTATTAAAGCAGACGTTGGTATTAAGGACGGGCGTATTCACGCGATTGGTAAGGCAGGAAACCCAGATACCCAGGCCGGCGTTGATATCGTTATCGGTCCGGGGACGGAAGTGATAGCAGGCGAAGGGCAGATACTTACCGCAGGTGGCGTCGATTCACATATTCATTTTATCTGTCCTCAACAGGTTGAAGAGGCAATAATGTCGGGAATAACCACGATGTTAGGTGGTGGTACCGGCCCTGCGACAGGAACAAACGCAACAACGTGTACGCCTGGTCCTTGGAATATCCATCGTATGCTCGAGGCAGCTGAGGAGTTGCCTGTCAACGTTGGATTTCTCGGAAAGGGAAATGCATCTCAATCCGCTCCCTTGGTGGAGCAGATTGATGCAGGTGCGATTGGTCTAAAGTTACACGAGGACTGGGGTACAACTCCCGCCGCTATTGATACGTGCCTTTCAGTAGCTGAGACCCAAGACATACAGGTGGCTATCCACACCGACACCTTAAACGAATCAGGTTTTGTCGAAGATACGCTAAATGCGATGAAAGACCGAACCATCCACACCTATCACACCGAGGGAGCAGGCGGCGGTCACGCGCCGGATATTATCAAGGCGGCAGGGTTCTCTCATGTACTGCCATCGTCAACAAATCCCACCAGACCATATACCGTTAATACTATCGACGAGCATTTGGATATGTTGATGGTTTGTCACCACTTGTCACCGTCAATCGCGGAAGATGTAGCCTTTGCAGAGTCGCGAATCCGTCGTGAGACGATCGCAGCCGAAGATATTCTTCATGATATGGGCGCATTTTCCATGATTGCTTCTGACTCCCAAGCGATGGGCAGAGTGGGAGAAGTGATAACGAGGACTTGGCAGACCGCCCATAAAATGAAAGTGCAAAGAGGCTCCCTAAAGGGTGATGATCCTGATGCAGATAATCTTCGGGTGAAACGATACATTGCGAAGTACACTATTAACCCAGCTATTACTCATGGAATTGCTCACGAGGTGGGGTCGGTGGAGATCGGTAAGTTGGCAGATTTAGTACTTTGGCGGCCAGCATTTTTTGGGTCTAAGCCGAGTTTGATTATAAAAGGAGGAATGATAGTGGCAGCCCCAATGGGAGATCCAAATGCGTCGATACCTACTCCACAGCCAGTTCACTATCGATATATGTTTGGCGCTTTTGGTGCCGCGCGCACTTCAACAAAAATTACTTTTCTGTCGCACGCTGCAATTAGTAGAGGTGTTCCGGAACAGCTCGCTCTTCGTTCTATTATTGGGGAAGTTAAGCGATGTCGAGGTGTAAAAAAAGATGATATGAAGCTGAACGACTATAAACCCAATATTGAGGTTGATCCGCAGACGTATCAAGTGCGGGCTGATGGAAAGCTGTTGACGTGTGAACCTGCAAGCGTTCTGCCGCTAACTCAAAGATATTTCTTGTTTTGATATGATTAGAGTTACTAAGCGGGTGCATAAGGGAGATTCTGAAGCGACTCTCGAGTTGCCTCTAGAAATCCGAGTTCGTGCAAGATTTAAAGCAAAGTTAACTGATGGCCGAGACGTTGGCGTCTTTTTGGATCGTGGGCGAATCATTCGAGGTGGAGACCTTCTGGAGTCCGAAGACGGAATAGTGATTCAAGTCCAGTCGGCACCTGAGAAAGTATCTATTGTCAGATCTAATGATCATCATTTGTTATTGAGGGCTGCATATCACCTCGGTAATCGTCACGTCCTGCTACAAGTGTTACCGGGGGAGTTAAGATATCAGTGTGATCATGTGTTAGATCTTATGTTGACTGGGCTAGGTATCGAGACGATATACGACGAACTTCCCTTCGAGCCAGAGCCGGGCGCATACGGGGAGCACGGTTTAGCAGATGTTGAATGAACAATACTCTTCATCAATAAGTCAGTTGCACTTGCTCCAGCTTGTCAGTCCGAACTTACCAATTGGGGCATTTACTTATTCTCAAGGTCTTGAGAATGCTGTTGAGAGAGGATGGGTGAAAGATGTTTTAGGCCTGGAAGATTGGCTAACCGGACTGTTGCAGGAGGGTCTGGCATATACAGATATCCCCTTGCTAAAAAGAATATATGAGGCTTTAAAAGAACATGATAGTGAGTCGCTCCTTAAGTGGAGTAGCTATTTACTAGCGACTAGAGAAACCGCAGAGTTACGACAAGAGGAGATGAATCGGGCTAAAGCGATGGCAAAGCTTTTGGAGGATTTACAGCTTCTGGTAGATGAAAAATGGAGGGAACCAATGAAACTATGCCAAGCGTGTCCGTACGCGGTTGCATGTGTGAGTTGGGCTATACCGATACATCAAGCTATGCTCGGTTATGTTTGGGGTTGGCTAGAAAATCAAGTTTGCGCAGCAATTAAGTTGGTACCGTTAGGACAAACTCAAGGCCAACGTGTGCAGCTTGCCATGTCTGAAAAGATCCCCGCAGAAATTGAAAAAGCGCTTTATCTACCGGACGACGATTTGGGGTCTTCTGCTGTATCTTTGGCGATAGCAAGCTCCTTGCACGAAACGCAATATACGCGACTATTTAGATCGTAGGGCAAGGTATGAATCATAATAAAGCTCTTAGGGTGGGAGTAGGTGGCCCCGTTGGTTCTGGTAAGACCGCGCTTTTGGAACTACTATGTAAGTTCCTCAGAGATAAATACAGCATCGCTGTTGTGACTAATGATATCTATACCCAAGAGGATGCCCAAATACTTACTCGCGCGGAGGCTCTCTCTGAGGACAGGATTGTCGGGGTAGAAACTGGCGGATGCCCACATACCGCGATCCGTGAAGATGCCTCGATGAATCTTGCGGCGGTCCAGGAGTTACAAGATAGGTTTCCTGAATTGGAGATAGTGTTTATTGAGAGCGGTGGTGACAACCTCTCCGCAACTTTCAGTCCTGAACTAGCGGACCTGATGATTTACGTCATAGATGTCGCCGAGGGAGAAAAAATTCCACGAAAGGGAGGCCCTGGGATCACTCGTTCAGATCTGCTTATCATAAACAAAATTGACCTAGCGCCATATGTCGGCGCCTCGTTGGAGGTAATGGAGAATGACACTCAAAAAATGCGACATGGCAGGCCCTACGTGTTGAGTAATTTGAAAGAAGGTGTGGGGGTAGAAACAATCGTCAGATTTATAGAAGATGCAGGTATGTTGTAAGGGCAGAAGATCGTCAAAGGTCGAGATGCTACAAGCCTGCCAGAGAATATGGCAAAACGATCGCGTTTTCTAGTATCGTTTTTGGGTCGAGGTGGACAATAGAGCCATTTCAATCTGTAATCAAACAGGTACAAAACTGGCATATTCGCGTCAGCCTGGAAGAAGGCGAGACTGGAAGGCGTAACACCACACACGCTTCGACATACTTGTGCATCGCGGCTCGTGGCACGGCGACCCATACTCGAAGTCAGAGATATTCTGGGTCACAGCGCCATCAAGATGACGGAGAAGTACGCTCACCTTGCACCGGAGAACCTAGTCGATGCCGTGTCCTCTACTGAGGATCGGCTCCACTTTGGCTCCACCCTGGAGTACCCACCCCTTCTCTACATTCAAATCTATAGATATATCCGCCTCACTCAGCGGAGGGAAAACTTAAACTTTTAAGTTTCCTTAAAAGAGCATTTGATCCTGGAACGGAAGGGTTCGAGGCTTAATTCCGGCGTCAGAGAACTTAACTTTTAGCCTTCCGTAGATGTATACATCATCACATCTACCCATCTCATTCTTACAGTTACAAAACTGCATAAAGCAGGTGTTGAGATGTTTACATTTAGGGCTTGAATAACGTCCTTGATGGACCCGCACAAGCATTAGATTCCCTTCAGCAGTAGGCGAAGGACTCTCAAAGGGAGCTCGTTTCGTTCTATTTTACGCATTCGACTTCCCCGTTCTAGGGTTGCTGGATCCAGTCAGTTATCCCTAACCCCCTGGTGAAACTAAGTTACCGCGTAGGCCAGCACATAATTCCGATTGAAATGATCGTTTTTAGTGCATCGGGTCCTTAAAACGCTCCAATAAGTGTCATCTTAAAATGTATTCATTCGAAGCTAAATATTGCTATCAATATTTCCCCCGTGAAAATAGGCTGAAGCGTTTCAAAAGCATCTGGCACAGAACTTGCTTGTAAAGGGTTATGAGTCACAAACATTGAATCGCCCTCCAGAGGCGCTAAACCTGGGCACCTCCCTCTCCAATTGACGCCCCCTCCGGGGGGCTTTTTTTGCAGAGACTGTAAAATTGCCGACCAGTATTTTTATTTAACGGAGATTAATTCATGAACCTATGCGTTGTATCCGAGTACTCCTGTACATTTGAGGATTTCAAAGAGATGGTGGATAAAACCACTGGCGAAACCGACGCCTTCTTAACTGAAATGGAACTGATCAAAGTTCACGATCATAAGTCGGTATTGCTCCTTCACTGTACCGATATGCAAGCTCTTATCGCGTTTATGTCGACCCCGGAGATGAAACAATGGGATGCGGAAAACAACTGCGTCGACGTGCTCTATTCAATGGAACAAATGAACTAGTCGCTCCTACCTTTTAACGAGTCTTACCATTTCGTGTCACCGTCACGTCACTAATAGAGCATAAATCTCGTGTAGTATAGATACGGATATATAAAGAAATATTTACGACCAAAACCAATACTGGAGATCAAATGAAAAAAGTTCTTGCAACATTTCTGTTTTTGGCAATCACTCCGATCGCTGCTTTTGGCGGGGGGCACGGCATAAAATGGGAGGGCCATGGTTTCAGCCAGGTTGTCGACGTAAAACAAATAAAAGGCGAGTCGGGAATGATTGTCAGTCAGAAAACTAGTGATTTTTGGGACTGGCCAATAGTTCCGGAGGGATTTCCTGCGGCAGTTTCGCCGGAGTGCAGTCAATCGATCGCATTAGATCAAAATGGCAACCTATTAGCAGCCGTTAATACTTGTGAGCTCTTAGATAGCGACGGAGATATTGCAATCTTTACCGGAATAATTGACTCCACTGGCTCTGGAAAGTGGCAGCTTTTAACTGGTACAGGGAAATATGCAGACTACGATGGTAACGGAACCTTTCAGACTGTGACTCAAATAAGTGATACCCAATCTAAGTACGTATTCTCTGGACACGGATTCAAAAAATAACAGCTCAAAGTTGGTAAGAAGCCCACGACCCGTGGCTTCAAGATTGATAGTTGAAACGCCCGCTAAAGCAGCGGGCTGATTTTTGTTCGCTTAAGTTACGTGTTCTAAGTGAAAGTGCATGTTGCGTTTGCGCTTGCCTACCGTACCGCGCGTGTCTATGTCGGAGATAGATGATTTAAATGTCATCGTCACTCGCAAAAGAATTAAGCACTGCTACATCAAAATTGATCGAGAAAACGGGGATGTTTGTGTCTCGGCCCCTGTCAGAACAAGTGAGAAGACTGTAAGGGAGCTTGTTCGGTCTAAAGCAGAATGGATCAAAAGCAGGCAGGCTGCACTCGCAGTTTCCTCCCAAAACCAGCAGTTTACATTCGAGGATGGCGAACTCCATAAGGTGTGGGGCAATGAGGTTCCTCTGGTAAACACATCTGAGTTCGGCAAGCGCGGTGTACACCGCTTGAAGAACACTCTTGTGCTTAATGCTCCCGTAGGGAGTACGGTCGACATAAAAGAAAGACTATTGCTCTCCTGGTATGGGCAGGAAGTAAAGATGGCTGCTACTGGAATAATCCATAAATGGGAGCCCACGTTAGGAGTAAAAGTGGGACGTCTCGCAGTTCAGAAGATGAAGTCGAAGTGGGGTAGTTGTAATGTTGAAAATGGCAATATCAGGCTCAACTCGGAACTAGCAAAGTTTCCTGAAGCCGCGCTTGAGCATGTTGTGGTTCATGAAATGGTTCACCTTCTTGAACCAAGTCACAGTAAGCGCTTCTACTCTTTGATGGATCAGTTCTTACCAAATTGGAAAGCGATGAAGGCTCTGACAAGTTAGGACTCGAGAATCTCTCCTAAAGTTACAAGTAAAAAATCTGTGACGAAGCGTCCTCTTCTTTTTTGTTTTTGGCTAGCGTAATTTCCCGACCTACTGCGCTTGCAGGCGGGAACGCTCCCCAGAGACTGGATAATCTGCTCTCTTGAGGCCCTTTATATAAATCAATCACATACACACTCCGATCCCTCACGAATGTGACTCAAGATGACAGAAAGTGACAGGAATGGATTCCTGTCGGTTACATTTTGGTCACACTGATTTGCCATTGCTGGCTGTAACGCAGACGGGCAGGGAAGTGGTAACAAAATGGTGGCGTAGCCGGGATATATGGATGAGACCGGGATGAATTCTGCTTGCCCCGGACTTGTGCCCGTGCCCCTTCTGCAGGGGTTTAAGTTTATTGGTTCTTCAAAATATTTTTACCAGCTTCCAATGCCGTTTGAAGGTGCTTTTCATGGCCCTGACGACGGCATTTTTGGTGGCCTAACCTACTACAGACCCAAGCAGGACGATGGCAGGGCACTCGGTGATGGGTATTACGGGTATCAGAGAGTAGGTGATCTGGCCGGTGGACTGACGCTTCTTCGGACCTATGAGAATCCCGGCGGTAATGCGGCCGCGGATGCTCTGATACTGGTCAAAGGACTGCAGCATGATCCGGGTGAAGATATTGAGGAGATTGTCCTGGTCGCCAAGGAGCGTTTCGGTAACCGATGTGCCTCGGGGATCAGCAATGTCGATGTCCCTTCAAAAAAACCTTCAGGGTTACTCTGCGCGCAGCCCCTTTTGATTTTATGGTGCCCGGTGTTCGCGAAACCTTGTTATCCCAGAAGATAAGAAAGGCGCTTGCGGCGAGAATAGGTGATTCAGAAGAAAAAGCCCAAGCCGCGGATGATGAATCCAGTTTAACTGGCCACCCTGATCTCGACTGGTCAGCCAATTCCTGTCTTGCTTATATGGTCTATGAAGCAAGCATCACTGAAAAAGGGTTACACGTCATAGAGGCGCATATCGATATACCCCTTCATTATTGGGAGGGGATGTCGGAGGACGAACGATGCCTTAAAAAACTGATCGATAAACGGATTGAAGAGCGCAAGCCTAGTTTCCAGCTGACCCTAAGCTCGAATACTTATTCGAGAGGTCTCGTCTCTATTAGGGCCGATCAAACGATCTTGCAAACAGCGATACTATGACGTCCGGTATAAAAACGTGAGAAATGAACAGCCGTTTTTGATAAGCACGTAATTCTTCCTAGAAAAGTTCCTCTTCGCCCACACGATCATCGGCCCACCAACCGAGGCCAAGACTGCCCCCGGCTGCTATAGCTACAATACCGGCCTCTACAATGAGATGACCGACATACAACACGGCAAGAGTAGTGCCGAGGTTAGCACCGACGAGGGAATTGACGACCAGAGCGCTGCCGACAACAGCCGCTGAGACCAACGCGGCCTGGGTATAGGTCATTCCCAGAATTGTAGGCGTCGATTCTATCTTTTCAGTAGTTGCAACAGCAGTTGCAACAGCGCCTTCGTGGTCCGCCCTCGCTTCTGAGGTAAAACTAGATAGCAAGAGGAGCGGCAACAGATAGATGGCCAGATAAAACCGTAAATTAGTGCGACTGTTTTTTTTCATTGCTCTGTACATTTCAACTACCGCTGTCCCGCACAATCTACGCCGTCTTCAATAGTGATGAAAACTCCTGCGCGTGCTTAAGCCACGATTATATCCCGCGCATCATAGGAGGGCGTCCATTCAAGATTCGTGGCGGTCACCGGCACCAGGTCAGGAGTTATCCTCATTGTTTGCCTGCTGCCAACTATCTGAAAAAACTTCAGTAAGCTTTTGTATAACCGCGTCCATTGACTCTGCATGCTCTGCGATTCCTGACATCACCTGCTGCCCTCTTTGCCAGAGTACGACGTAGCCTGTCCGAAGCCATCCTACAGATTCATCAAAGTACGAAACCTTTTTGTAAGCTCCAAGAGTTGCCGACGTGCCGCAAGCGTCCCTGCCTCGATCATAAGTCGTCATGAGTCCTAGGGTCACGAGAACATCGGTCTCTGCTACCAGAACCAGTCCGGTGCTTTCCAACTCATTGCGGAGAATAGGTCGAAATTGCTGTAGGGAGAGACCGCAAGTCGTCGCATCGGGTGTCAATTGACTGAAAGACACTCGAACGTTTGTTACGCCTTCCAAATCAGCATCAGGTTTAGTCTCCGCCGATTGGGCGTATACGTTTACGGATAGGCAAGCGCCCAGTAGAACAGCCCAAAGCACGGACAACGATGATTTCTTTAACGGGATACACATAAACGGGATACACATAACTGTAGTTAGTTGGTAATTTAGCTTCGCCCGCGAGGCACAGCCGCAACGAGCATGATTTCTGGCTATTCTATTGGGTTCTGACGAATCTATCGGGTTGATTTGATCATTAAAGATTTGTATCTCCTGAGCGACACGCAAAAGCCGTGTAACAACCGCATTGAGTCTATAATGCAGCCAGGATTCAAAACAAGCGAGTTCACCGTAATGGTGCAAAAAACCAGCATAGCGCAGATCTGGACATTAGCTGCTCTCGTCCTGTTGACCTTTTTTTCATTGACCGTTCACGCGGACTCGTCTGGAATCGTCGGCGACACATCTAGTCTTCAGTCCTCTTCTGAGGCTTCGGACGAGGTGCTATGGGGTTATAGCGAAACTAACCCCGGCAAATATAAACAGTGGTCGAACTTTCATCTCAGGCCTTCTTCAAAAACCGCGGCATCAAATACAGGTTGTTTCCTAGTGTCACATCAGAACGCAGTCAACGTTCCCTTGGAAACGGAACCGGCACTCTCGTCAAGTGACTTTTGGCCTGGCAAGAGCTCGATCGAATCCGGGGATTGGTCGTCGGCTGGCCACAGGTAGAATGCCGCCAATCCACCTTTCAATACTAAACCACCAAGAATCGCAAGAGAGGCGACTTCAATGGCGATGAGTGCTGTAACGACTGCCGCCACGGATTCGCCTCCTTTTGCGATCTGATACAGCCCATAGCCAGCGGTTGCTGCGGTTGCTGCGGTTGCTGCTTGCCTCCCCGCTTCTTACCTCGCTTCTTCTTTTTCGTTTTCGTCATCTTCACTTTGGCTTGTTTTTTCTTCGTCGCTACTGTTACAATCGCTCAGATCATCACCTTCTCCACTTTTCTTGCGCTGCTTTTTCTTTTTCCTTTCGTCCGTTGCCCGCGCCACTGTTTCGCATAAGTTCTTTGTCCAGTATAACGTTGGCCACAGTGCACACTCGAGACCTTTTATAGGAATTCATTTAAAGATAATAGATAATCTGTCTGAAATTCATGGTTCATAAAATAACTGATGATTCAAAAGTACTTGAAAAT
>OZSS01000943.1_pt1 | contig 13861 bp, 16 predicted proteins | sample 1779911 | NCBI WGS metagenome assembly OZSS01 (sample SAMEA2603589, study PRJEB24840) | metagenome | biome: Water; feature: Photic zone; material: Seawater sample | place: Mediterranean Sea | collected 2013-11-12 | depth 10 m | reverse complement strand
GCCCTGGCCCCTGGCCCCATATTATTAGAGTCCATCAGACCTAGGCCGAGAGCAGAAGAAGGCGCCACAAATCGCACTCGCAATGGGCCATCAATGTCTGTACATCTTCTTCGCATCGTTCTGTATTTCTACAACGCGAGCGTTTCTATCCCAAAAACTTCCTAGCATACCTTCGACTAGAGCAGTCACGTTGAACTCTGTCGAGAATTCCACCCCTGAGCGAAAAGCGAGGTTAGTACGGGAAGCCATCGTGGCTCGACCATGTTAAGGCTAACACAAAACCCAACCCTTCCTTTGTATCTTGCCTATCTTGATGCTTTTCTACCGAGTATTATCACACGGAGCTATCTCTCATATTGTTGACATACACCTAACTGCAAACGAGTCTAGGCCGAAATATGTACCTGGCCGTATCAGCGATCCTGATTACGTACGCATTTTTGACACAACTTTGAGAGATGGCGAACAGAGCCCAGGAGCAACGCTAACCAGCTCTGAAAAATTAGAAATAGCGCGACAACTGGCGAAGCTTGGAGTTGATATCATCGAAGCAGGATTTCCTATCGCTAGCCCCGATGATTTTGATGCTGTGAAGCAAATTGCCGACATCGTAGGAAACGAAATATTCGACGATGGCTACGTGCCTGTCGTTTGTGGCCTTTCACGTGCCAACGAGAAAGATATAGCGAGGGCCTGGGAGGCAGTAAAGGGTGCTAAACTTCCGCGTGTTCATACTTTTATTGCTACGAGCCCGATACATATGAAGAGTAAACTCAAGAAGACTCCGGATGAGGTTGTTAGCATTGCCGTAAATGCCGTAAAATATGCAAAGAGCCTAGGCTGCAACGACATTGAATTCTCTCCAGAAGATGCAGGGAGATCTGAACCAGAGTTTCTTTATCGCATTCTCGGGGAAGTGATTAAGGCTGGTGCAACGACCCTGAATATCCCTGACACAACTGGCTGGAATATGCCTTGGGAATTCGGTGGACTGATGAAAAACTTGCGAGAAAATGTTGAAGGATCCGAAAACGTGATTTTCTCTACCCATTGCCAAAATGATCTGGGTCTAAGTACGGCCAATAGTTTAGCTGGCGCCCTCAATGGAGCTCGACAAATTGAGTGTACAATAAATGGCATTGGTGAGCGAGCGGGAAATGCAGCGCTTGAAGAAGTTGTTATGTCCATAGCTCTGAAGGGGGAAACACATTTTGACACAGAGAATAAATTGGGCTCTGGGAAGATATTCACCGCTATCAATCCAATCTACTTAAGTCCAACATCAAAGATGGTCAGTGAGTACTCAGGAATGATGTGCCAGCCTCATAAAGCAATCGTGGGCAATAACGCATTCCGACACGAGAGTGGAATTCACCAGGTAATTCAAATTGCTTCTCTCGCTGCATATCAAACATTGAAAGGAATCGAAAGAGCTTATTTTAATTTTGCCACAGGATGGTATGCTTAAGGATAAAAATACATACGAGATAATGGTAACGTAAAATTTAATACTCCTACTCTTCTTCCAATTCGTTGCATCTTATTCTACATGATTCTTTTACCAGACTCCCGAATCTATCGGTCTTGCTAGAGGTGAGAGTGAAAGTGGGGCTGGGATAATGCTTGGGAAACATAGTGGTCGTAATGCCGTCTCAACCCGTCTTGCTGAGCTGGGGTACGAACTTGATTCTGAAAAACTTAATGCTGTTTTCGCAAGATTCAAAGTTGTAGCGGAGAAGAAAAAAGGAGGTCTAGAGGATGACGATTTAGAGGCGTTGGTGTCTGATACTGCTTTCACAATTGATGATCATTGGGCACTTTCGAATCTTCAGGTTACTACAGGAATGTCCGGAATTCCAACTGCTACAGTCACCATGATAGGTCCCGATGGCATTGCTCGTTATACATCAGCTACTGGAGAAGGGCCAGTCGACGCAACCTATAAGGCAATCGACAAGATAGTAGGACTCAAAGTGAGTCTTGAGACCTATGGTATGCAAGCTGTGACAGAAGGTATCGACGCTCTTGCCAAGACGCGTATTACCATTTCGCCAATGCCTGAAAATAGCTTTGTCTCGACGTCGATACATAGTCAATCAGGAACAAATCGAGTCCGTAAATTTTCAGGTGCCGGATCGGATGGCGACGTAGTTGTAGCCTCAGCAAGGGCATATGTTAGTGCCCTGTAAGTTCTAGAAAACTATTTTGATCTTTTTGCTCTCTGATAACATCATTTTAATATTTCACAACGCAATGTAATTGACCAACCCGCTTTAGCAATAAGATGATCAATTGGAATAGAAATAGAACCGTACTCGATGCTGCAAAACAGATGAAGGAAAGTGAATCGGCACCGACGAATTTCTCTCGACAGATTGTCGATGACACCGTGAAGGTCATATCGAGTGAAATAGAGCTTGAATATGAATGAATTTTCATTTATGAATATGTATCGCACTCATTCGAGTCGGTTGATATTGGGGTTTAAAGCTCCCTTCCATTTTATAGCCTATTCTAAATTATATCCTGTTATTTTTATGAGTGGGAAGTGGTAGATAATGTAGTTAGATTCCGCTCCGCAGCAATGCAGCGAGGCAATCAATGGTCGCGAGGCCAATATCGAGGAGAATCTAATCAACACGGGCGCTAATTATTGTTGTTACGCGGGAGCTCATAAATGATTTAAGTCTATATTATCGTTGTGATGACTGATTCTGCAGTCGCTGAGGCGATCTAGTCTAGTCTAGTCTTAGTTTATACCCCCCCATTTGACACAGAAAAAGGCAAGAACCGCTTGAGTGGTTTCTTTGTGAAAACAATTCCAAACGAGCTGCCTGAGCTCTCAAGGTCCCCATCCAATGGGCGCCACGCTTCTTCTGCGTGCAATTCACTGCGGCACAATCGTAATAAACTTATTCCCGGCGGAGGCTGAGGCCCATGGTGCTTACTCATCACTCTGGGGCTCGCTGAGCCATACATGTGATAAGGTGTTCAGATGCACATACGGTGATAGGAACAGGACGGCTGGTGAATGTCGCTGTACTAAAGAGGTGCGAGCATATTGTTGCTTTCGGTCCTTCGAAAGTTAAAGCATCGGAGAACTAAAGGACACCTCCGACACTTGTGACGGTAAAAAAAGATCGTACCCGAAAATATTTTTGAAGGTGCTGATGTTACTGTCAAGATCATGAATCGCATGTGAATCGGGTAGCGGAGAAAAGTCGCTGAGAGTCAGGTCAAGTGAAGTCTACACTACCACCATTTGCAAAAATGGTTACGCGCTTTATCTGTTTTTTCTTTCTCTTTCTTTCTCCATCTTGGTACTAACTATTTCAAACTGTAGTAGGGCATTGATTATTTTCGTACTAGGGTAAGGATATTATTGGATTGACATATCTAGACTTGACCAAATGAATGCTCCTTCATACGAGGACAAAAACGACTCTATCGATGAGCAGCTTCGATTTGGGTATGTCTTGTCGTACTTTGGAGAATTGTCTTGAAATACAAAGATCCCGTGATCGACTTTGAACGTGCAAATGAGCCATCTCCCCGGCGAGGTCCTGATATCAATCAGAACGTTTAAGACAAATGCATACATTAGCGACACCGTGTTAAGATATTTCGATGTGGCAATCGATAGACGTACCTTCCTTCAGGAATCTAAGATAAGCGCGGTCCTTTTCTTTGTCCAATGGATCCTGCCTGTAAGAATAACGATGAGATGATGTCTGACTAATCTCTCGTTTCCCTCGATGAAAAGAATCTACATTATTGGTTCCTATTTGTGAAGTCCCCACAGTTGCTTCGGCTGATGCCGCAGCAGCGTGTATAGCTTCAATCCGGCGCTTTTCCTTTCGAATGCTACGTGTGTTTAGTGCAGCTCTTGCTGCTTCTACTAAATTCTCCTCCGCGTTAAGTTTGTCTTGAAGACTCACTTTGTTCAATTTAAGCCGGTCTTGTGAGGAAAGTAAGGTGCCGTGGCAGCGACGCGTCTGTTTTGTAGCCGCTGTTCGCACAATTCTACGTTCGCGTAGAACCGATAGAAGCCGATCTTTGCTCTGCTTTTCCAATTCATGCCGTCTTTCTGCGATATCACCTCTCTCCTGAACAAGAAGTTTCCTTCGGAACCGTGGATTGGAGGTAAGCCAAGTGGCTTTCTGCTGCTCCATGCAATCTATATCCGAATTAGTCGCTGGCATTCCATTAAAAACGAAGGCTGCCCCATGATTCAAAGTGTCCTGATTATTATGCTCTGAATCTGGATTATCTTTTTGATTGCTGACGTGAAAGCGACGAGGAAGCCCAACACGGTGAGCAAGTATTGACTCTTCGCGCTGCCTCTCGAAAGCTCGGATTGGATCGGCTTCTTCTGCCATCAGCTAACTAACTAGATTCCCAGCGGAAACTCAACCTATCGTTGTGCCGTGTTGCAGTAGGATTCATTTCTGATGACCTGATTGTTTCAGACCAAGATTCTCCTGAACCTTCGACGGAGAGATTACCGATGAAGGGCAGACAGACGACACCCACTCTACGGTTCTCTGAGAAATAGCGGTCTTGTCCTACCTCTTCTCTCCGAGCTCCTAAACTCTTCTCTCCTCTTCTGTAGTTCCCCTGCTCAGAGACTCCTGCCTACTGTAGAGGGGACCTGTTCCTAGTAACCCCTACTTCTACTGTAGCTACCGCCAAGATGAGGATTAGGAGGAGGGTATGAGCCTTGTATTCGAGTGCTCTTATTGCGGCTTCGAAGAAGAAGTGTACGAGAGGGCTTCTTTTTGTCCAAGCTGTGGATCTGTTGCCGGGAACAGCCTCAAAGGTGTGTCGAAAGGAAGAAGTGAGCCGCTGGGTTCGGAAGCAACAACGGTACATGCTACACCCCTTCTAAACGCGTTATCTACACTCCATGAAAGCCTTGGGTTAGCCCCGGATCAACTTTCAGGGCTAAGTGCTGCCCGCACCAAGGAGTATAACAGCCGAACAAATAAAAGCCAGATAAAAAGGGCGACACTAGTTTCAAGACGATGTCGAGAAAAGCCTTTTCAACATCCTGTCGCTTGGAGGCCGATGGGAAGGGTAAGACCGCCACCTCCAAATGTCCTCGTCGCATCTAGCGAACCGCCCATCAAACATTATTTTCGAGAGCCAAAATTTGGAAGTTCATCGCGACAGAAGCAAAAGCGTCTTGAAGCGACCAAAAACAAAAGAGAGAGAATTCCATCGCCATCTGGTCCGCCGGCCATCAAAGCCACGCGTAGCGAAGACATCCACGAAGAATGGAAAACAGCACAGGAGATGGCATTAGCGACTGGCGGCTTTCGTCATGGCAATATAGTTTTTGCTCCCGTGGGGTGGGAGACTAGAGCTGCGGAAGCGGCTGCTCTTGCTCGATTAGAAGCAGAAATGCGTGAGCAGAAAGCCATGATGGAGGCTGATGCTGAAGCTCTTGCATATAAGCTAGAGGAGTCAAAAGACTTTATAGAGACTCTCTTGACTCGATCAAGCCCTGGACGACACCAGATTCTCTCCAGGGCATTGAACGTTGGATCGGATGCCGTCGCAATATTGGTTGCAATTCAAATTGCGGACGACGAAGAATGGTTCCTCGAGGTGGAGGCCTACAGCATTCGTAATTCCGAGTCTGGGACGTTGTCACCAACAAATGAGCCTGAACTCATTTTTATTTTACGTTTATCAGCAAGCGAAGCAATTGCGATGGTCAAAGATCAGAAGACAGTTGTCAATCCGTTGAAGGTAGATTTTGATTCTTCAGCTGAAAGAAAAGACATTGAGGACATGTGCATTTCATTTGTAAATCGAGTAACACCTCAACTTATATCGCACATTGCCAATGGCCAACCTGTCATTCGCACCCTTGCTCTCAATCATAACGGTGCGTATACTATTGGTGCCACATTTGATAGAACTATTTTCAGGTGCAGCACAAGGGTGCCATGGGGCCCTCTTTGGAAGCGGCGTCTGTGTCCGATGTTATTGTCGGTATCACTCCTGGATGACACTGGACGTTTAGAAATCAATGCTGTTTCACTACTTCGCAGAATTCCTCCAAGATTCAAGGTCGAAGCCGACTGGGAAAAGTGTACTTGCTTATTGCTGAATCCACGGCCTTTCTCGGAGATTGCAATTAATGGTCACACGAAGGTTGTTTGCTATGAAATTTGTTGCAAGCTGAAGCTAGAAAACACTAGCTATGGGCCAGTGCTTGTGTTTGTTGGGGACGAAGTAAGAAGAGCAAAGCCCTTTCCGGAAGATGTTAGCGAGTCTGAAGCAAGCAATTCACTTGCTCTGATATTGCAACGCATTACTCGCGGTATATATGGGCGCACGATGGCCCAACGGAAGAGGATTCAGGTGGAGGTAGAGAAGAGAGCTCGCGAAGACGCAGAGCGTTCACTAGAGCGCAGTCGTCTAGAGACAGCTAAACGAATTCAGCGCGAAAAGAAAGAGAAGAAATCACTTGAGTTGGCTCGGCAACAAGAGAAAGCACGCGCTGAAGCTATCCGTAAGCATGAAGAGGCCCGGAGGAAATTGGACATGGAGGAACACCAACGACGGGAGGCTGAATTAGAACGCCACATGGAAGAGGAAGAAGAAGCGCTTCAAGCCATAATCAGAGAGCGACAGAAGAAAGATGAAGAGCAAAGACGCTTAGAAATGGAGCGTAAACGTGAGGAGGCGGAGTTGAGGAATGCTGGAATACTAGTGGGAGAACGCGTACTACAGGGCACCACGGTGTGGTTGCGGGTGCAAGTTCAGCCAACTGATCAAGTTTCTGTTAGCGCAACTGATAAAGAAACTGGGAGAATTGCATCGGCAAATTTCGACAAAGAGGATTTAAAATTACGTGCGCCACTTTGTATTCCGCCAAATTTGTCGACCTTTGATGACGTTTCCGAATCTATTGACTTGTTTTATTCAAAAAAAATGGATGTGATGGTTTTGGCTGCGAAAAGGAAATAGAGAAGACTGGGGCCGAAGACTGGAATGGAAAAATCGGCGTCGAGGGCCACCGCAGTAGGCTGAGTTTGCTAGCTACCTAGGCCGATCAGCTGACCGCTGATCGCCAGTCCACCCGCTTAGCCCACTAAAGCTGCGCTCACGCTTCCTGCTTCCTATCGCCACGGCCATGACGGGGCTTGCACTTGTGCTCGTCTGCTGCTTTGCGGCCCTGAGGCAGAGTTGCCTGGTAGTTCCTAACTTAGCTTAACTAAACTACCAGCTACCAGCTGGCACTACCAGTTAACCATGACCAGTTCTATCCTGGCCCTGGGTACCGCGTAGATCAAGCAGCCAACACGCACATGCATTTAGAATAAAATCGGCCAGTAGGGCGGGGGGTTCCTAAGCGCGGTCGTTCTAGAACAATATAGCCACGCTGATTCGAATGGCAGTGGCCAAAAAAATTTCCGAGTTCGGCGTTTGTGCGTTTCCGTTAGTAACGGTTTTAGGGCGATTTCCGTTAGGCCAGCGCACAGGGAAGGCCGGCTCCGTTCGAGCTCGGAGTTGGCTTGTTGTGCTCTCCACCCCCGTGGGAGCTTATCCCGGTTGACAGTCAAAGCGCAGGTGGCTATGGGGCTTATCCCGAGAATGCGAACTAATGAAAAAAATTAGAAACTGTTTCTATTTTATATATTAGTAATTTCTAGATCCAAATCCCTTTTCCTAGAATACTCTAGTAAATTACTTTTTTTAGGATTTTAGGATTTCTTCAAAATGGGCGGTCTCGTCCCTCCGCCGCGGTCTACCCGTCTCCATCTTCTTCTGAGAGCTGTCCGGCATCGTCGGAGGCGATGATTACACGTACAGAATTCTCTCGCCGAGCTGCATATGATGGATAAATTTTTTTTGAGAGTGAAACTAGGCCGCGTCGCTGAGGGCGGGCAATCGATTTTGTCCAGCATATCATTGCGATCGACCGTTGCTCCACACACATGCTATATGGGGGTGGACGACCTTCTAGACCTCATAATCGGTTTCTACTACCCCACTTTACCCTTAGATGAACCCAGAACCACCCTCCCCCCTTTCCCGGACTTTATATTCTAAAATTATGTGTTATTGGCCTCTTGATCTACGCGGTACCCCCCTCCCCCTGCCTGTTATGATAAGCGCCTCTGAACTCTGAATCTAGAATCCTAGTAAATTACGCGAAATCCCAGGGCCACATCGCCCACTAGCGTTTAGCTGAAGGTTAGACCTCAGAGACAGACCGCCCTCGGGCCATGGCCGAGTCGGACACCCCAAAACGGGATGTGGCCGGGCAGTGGCCAGGCCGTTTATCAGTCAGCACCCGCGCCGTAAATTTCCGGAATCCGGATATTTCGCTTACTTCCTTTTGAATATTATGCATTGGCTTCCTGGGCGATGCTGGTGCTGGCTATCGAGAAAGTAATGCTGACAAAAATTGAAAATTTCTGGGGGAAAATAGCTCTCGTGCATTCCATTTAGAGCCACATGATCGATAGTTGATTTGCAGACATAAACACTCGGCTAAATCGGAGAGCCATGCGCAGCAAATATTTCTTCAGCTTTGTCTTCCTCGTCCTCCTTTTTCACTGCACTGGAGCCGGACGTTGAATCGACATTTTCTGTCGAAGAAATTCTTTTTTGAGTTGCCGATTCAGAGTATCGAGCAATCCCAACACCCCTGATTCGCAAATTTTTAAAATGTTGCCATTCTAAGTGACATGGGAGGGGCGGAGGAGCCGTCGAAGGCCAGTATTCATTTAGACCAAGATGATCATTAGTGGCTGGTGAATCATTAGTTGCTTCATGTTCTTTGGTTCCCGCTGTTTCAAAGTTTTCGTCCTGGTACATCTTCGATTCAAACGACAGTAGCATTTCGTATGTCTTCTTAGCGTTGGCTAAAGCGAGCTCCTTAAATCCGCAAAAGTCGTCGTCCTCGTCCCACATGCTTACAGTTTAATTTTTTTCACAATCGGTCATAATCTCCTGTGTTCCGCAAGAGGAAGAACGGCTTCACGAGAAGCTGTCCCTTGCCTCTCTATGGGCTGCCCTGAAGGAGCACCACCCTTGTAGCTGAGGTTCCTGCTGTGCCTGGGGTTCCTAGAGGTCGATTTTTTAAAACCTGTCGTATATTTTAATAGGGACACCACCTGGCAAAATCTTTAGTTTTTTAAATAGGAAAGTTAGATGCTGTTCCTAGGTCCAGGAATTTCCTAGTTTTTGTATCCTGGTTGAGTACTCTACCTTCCACAGAGTATGTCGGCCGCCAGGGATGGAGGAAGCGCAACGCGATGATATGATTGAGCAGGGAGCGCAGGGAGGGGACGAAAACACTACGTCATCATGCGCAGGATGCAACCTTCCATCATGCAAGATATTTTTTATGCTGCTGCAATGCCCAAAACACTGAAAAGAATGGCTGCAACCCCGTTTGCACGGTGTCCAGGTCAAAAATCGAATTTGGGAACTTTAAAGTCTCCATCGCTTCGGCGGTGGATTATGAAACTTTTCCGGGTCAAGAATACATATGCACCGCGAAAGCGATGGAGACTTACCTGTGTGAAAAGCTCATTTTTTGGGGCAAGCTCTGATTGACCTGGCGCCATTGACCGTGAGGCACAGTAGCAACTGACCTGATTTTCGAATGTGGATCCTTTTTCTAGGAATTCCTATAAGATTTCCTAGTAAAAGCCCAGGTGGCGTGTTTACGACAGGTTTTAAAAAACCGAGCTCTAGAGGAGGATAAACAAATTGAGCAAAGCTGGTTTCTTGGTTTGTATGTTCCAACAGTGTCCTAGCTAGTAACTAGGAAACTACAGATTAGGTCCTAGTTGTTCCTTTTCTCTACTGTCACCCATCGCTTGTTACTCTGTAGTGTCCCTTGCAATCATCGCAGTGCCGTAGTGTTGAGGTTCAATCCAGCCGTCTTCTATCGTTCAAGGAGCTAGACGATGCGCGGCTCACCGACACTATGGGCTTTCAGGACCGCATTTGTCCTTGCTGTCACAGCTAAAGTAGCTTCTTCTACAGCTTCACCCTCAGCTAGTATTTCTAGGTGGGGTGTGTCGCGGGGAGGAGCAACAACAGCAAAGCCGCGACGCCGTCGGAGGAAGACGAGCAGTCCTATCGATGATGAAAAGGATCCCACTACAGCTATAATGGAGAGAAAAGTTAACCCTAGTACCGTGCTTGTCGATGAAGCGCTAAGCGATGAAGATCCATCATCGGTGCACCTTTCTGCGAAGAAGATGGAAGAGCTTGACATTTTCCATGGTGATACAGTTGTGATCCGGGGCAAAAAGCGAAAGGAGACGATGTGCTGTGCTTATCGTGACGACACTGTAACTGACAATGAAATTCGGATGAATCGTGTGACACGCAGTAATCTACGAGTCCGTCTGGGTGACCCAGTTAACATACGCACTGAATCTAATGTGAAGTATGCAGCATCTGTGAAAGTGCAGCCCTTTGAGGATACTTTGGAAGGTTTCAAGGGCGATCTCAAAGAAGACGTACTTACACCATACTTCGAGGGGAAATTTCGCCCGGTAATATTGTTGCAGACCGTCTGAATTCACGTTCCCACACTCAATCTAATGGCCTTGTTTGAAACCCTCGCTCTTCGAAATTATCACAAGCTACACAAAGGAGAGACATTTCAAGCGAAGGCTGGGACACAGTCTGTGGAGTTCAAAGTAGTGGACTTTATTACGGACTCTGTTGATAGTGAAGACACATTTTGCCTGGTCGATGATAATACAGATTTTTTCTGCGACGAAGCATTGAAGGTATACACACCTAACTGGTTCTTGCTTGCTTTGTGAGCTGATTTTTGTTGTCGTCATGTACGTATCCCATTCTCTCAAGCGAGACGACGATGAACGATTGAATGAAGTTGGATACGATGATATTGGTGGATGTACTCGCACACTTGCCGAAATTCGCGAGCTCGTGGAGCTGCCGCTTCGCCATCCCCAGGTTCGTCTATTTCGGCCACAACTTTATATGGGCATTTTTTTTATGTATTCGCGCTGACCTTGAATATCTCTCTCCATCTAACCTGTGGCATGTCTAGATTTTTCATGCTGTTGGAATCCCACCTCCTCGAGGAGTGCTTATGTACGGTCCACCCGGTTCTGGGAAAACTACGATCGCAAAAGCAGTCGCGGCGGAGACTGGAGCCTTTTTCTTCCTAATCAATGGACCTGAAGTGATGTCAAAGCTTGCCGGTGAATCGGAAACAAATCTTCGAAAAGCGTTTGAAGAAGCAGAGAAAAATGCCCCATCTATTATCTTCATAGATGAAATTGATTCTATTGCTCCTGCACGCGATAAAGCTGGGGGAGAAGTAGAACGCCGCATCGTCAGCCAGCTTTTGACTCTCATGGATGGTTTAAAACCGACGTCCAATGTCGTAGTTGTTGCTGCTACAAACCGACCAGGTGTAATTGATCCGGCACTAAGACGTTTCGGTATGATTTTTGAACTTATTGGTGAATGCGCATATGAAGAAATACTTCTGAATAAACCTTACCATGTGTCACTTCGGATGCGCTGCAGGTCGATTTGATCGTGAACTCGACGTCGGAGTACCCGACGACAAAGGGAGGATCGAGATCCTTAAAATCAAAGCGCGAGACATGAAATTGGAGCCAGACGTCGATCTTGATCAGGTAGGTAATTTGAAAAGGAAGAAAGACAGCTATCTACGTTCTGCTTGGCCTCCTCTAAGTCTGTATAACCGCATGACCAATAATATTTATCGCATACTTGCCAGCTGGGCAAAGATACACATGGTTTCGTGGGCGCTGATATCGCCCAACTTTGTATGGAGGCAGCGCTACAGGTATTTCCGTATGATGTGAAAATCTGCCTGTTGTAACGGTTCGTTAATATTACTACCTATGTGATATACTTTGTCTTATGCAAAGGCAATTCGCGAGAAATTACCAGGCATGGACCTTGAGGCAGAAAGGGTCGATAGAGAAATTCTGGATTCTTTAAAAATAAGTAGCGACCATTTTAGCGCTGCCATGAAACTGTGTAATCCGAGTGCACTTCGTGAGACACATGTGAGATTCTTCTCCCGCCCATCCACTAATTTATATGAATATCAATCTAACAGTAAAGTACGTATTTCAAGGTGGAAATTCCTAATTGCAGTTGGGAAGATGTCGGTGGTCTTGAAGATGTAAAAAGAGAGTTGCACGAAACTGTCACTTATCCCGTGGAACATGCAGATAAGTACACAAAGTTTGGTATGAAACCATCAAAGGGGACGCTCTTCTATGGTCCTCCAGGATGTGGGAAAACGCTTATGGCACGCGCCGTCGCAAATGAATGCGGATCAAATTTCATATCGGTGAAGGGTCCAGAACTTTTAACCATGTGGTTTGGAGAGAGTGAAGCGAATGTGCGGGAATTATTTGACAAGGTAGATGGGCATATCTAATCAATGGTTTGAGTGCTTTGATTTCGACAGTAATTGTTTATTTATATTTTACTTTCTTCACCTGCTCACCATGTGTCCAGGCCCGAGCAGCGGCCCCATGCATTCTTTTCTTCGATGAAATCGATTCGATTGCGAAAGCACGTGGTAGTGGAGGAGGAGGCGGAGCAAGTGAAGCCGGAGATAGGGTAATTAATCAAATTCTCACAGAGATCGATGGCGTGGGGGCCTCCAAACCTGTTTTTGTGATTGGTGCGACAAACCGGCCAGATATACTTGATCCTGCTGTGACGGTAAGTTTTTGAAATCATGTCATTATCATAAGACGACTTCTCTAACTTTCTGCGTGCCTCTATCTTTGACAACCATTTTTTTGCAGCGCCCTGGCCGGCTTGATCAACTTATTTACATCCCTCTTCCAGACCTTCCAGGTCGTTTGAGTATCTTCAAGGCTTGTCTTCGAAATAGCCCACTTGATGATGAATTAGATCTAGACGCTATGGCTAGAGCTACGCACGGATTCTCTGGAGCAGATATTACTGAGATATGCCAACGCGCTGCGAAGACTGCAATCCGCCAAAGTATCGACGAAGATCTTGAGCGCATGCGACTCGTGAAGGCAGGAGAAATCAAAGATATTTCAGAAATTCCTGATAAAATAACGAAAATAACGAAGGCACATTTTGAACTTGCGATGTCTGGAGCTAGACGGTCCGTCCCCGAGTCAGTTATTCGCAAGTACGAAGATTATGTTAATAGCATGAAAGCGTCAGTGAAGGAAGCAGCATCCTTCAAGTTCGACGACGCATTAGCCAAGATGGATGCGGCAGCTGGCAAAGACGAATCTTCTAACCCACGTGGTGATGGCAATGGTGATGATGACTTGTATGAATAGATTTACAAGTCTATCGGCATTTGTAAACGGATGAGTGGGGGTTCGTCGTAGATTTATATATATCACAAGACACAAGCATCCATTGCATTTGTTTTATGCTTAATGCTTTGTGTGTATCAGTGTGTATTCCTTGTGCGTTATGGCCCCTGGGTCGTCTCTAGGTCAGCGGGACAGAAACAAGAAGTTTACTACCCAAGAGTGAGCGCTAAAGCGGAAGACGTTCGTTAAACCATTCGGGGGTTTGGGGTGCTGATTAAAAACGATTTTGAGGTCTAGAGGTCTGTTGGGGTGCATATAGGGGCCAAAAAAGAAGCCAGTAAACGGCCGTGGGTTGCGGGTTTTGTGTATCTCGGTCGCTTTCGGCGCAGCGCTTGCCCTTCTCTCCGTCGCATCGGCGCAGTAACTTGCCAGAGGAAGCAGGCGGATGAAATTAGCGAGAATGCGCACGTGTGGAGGTGGAGGAACGCGTGAAACGGCGGCTGGCGGTTCCCCGTTGCTCTGTTGCACCTGCGCCCGCGGCCCTCGGATGC
>OZSS01000941.1_pt1 | contig 13863 bp, 12 predicted proteins | sample 1779911 | NCBI WGS metagenome assembly OZSS01 (sample SAMEA2603589, study PRJEB24840) | metagenome | biome: Water; feature: Photic zone; material: Seawater sample | place: Mediterranean Sea | collected 2013-11-12 | depth 10 m | reverse complement strand
GTCTTGAGCCGATTGCTGGCTTAAACCGGCAAGAGACTTTTTCTGTTCATCCAACATTCGGGCAATCTTGGAATTCATCTCTTGGGGGGAGAGCGGTTCTCCATCCGAATTATCGGCAAGTTGACTGAAGGCAAGGGTTGCAATTCCTAGGAAAAACAAGGGCACCCCTAACCATCCCTGTTTAAGTACGGCAAGGCAGGTTATTCTCATACATTCGAGAATGTTAATGTACACTCTTAAAGCAAGTCCTGATTTTGACGGGAAGGATTCAGTTGGGAGTCTAAAGCTCACGGTGCAAGTCCTTTTTAACCTTGTTTGAAAGACCATATCAAGGTATTGCCCAATGGAATATGAATATAACAAAGACTTTTACTCTTACAACCTTGGTCGGGTTTTCCTGTTTCTCTTTTCTTGTTACCAAAACTTCTGCACGAATAGGCGAGAGTCGGACTACCATTCAAAAAAGATTGTTCAGTTCAGGCGGAGCCGAATTCCGGGAAGAATCCAGTGTAAACAGCAAAACTAGGGGAATGCCCTATGCAAAATACGAAGAGTTTTTTCCAAAATCCACGGAAATCAGAGTTTACCACAAAACGACTGATGGCAGTCATTCAAAATTATCGGGATCGGGTTGGGAACTTCATGTGCTCTATGTAAATGGCGTCTCGGAGTTGGAGATTTACAAAAAAAGCCAAAAGATCAGCGAATTTGAAATGATTTATCTTTTAAACTTCCAAAGCAGCTCTTCCTATTGGAAAAAATCGCGAGAAAGCGAATCGCCTACGGAAGAACCATCTGCCTTTGGCTTTGACTTCATCCGTGATGACGAAAAAGTGAAGGCCAAAAAGCTAGGGGGAAATAGTTTCATGGTCTACTCCACGGAATTAGATAAAGGATTTGCCGAGGCGATGCTGGCTGACTTAAAAGCCCTTGCCCCTCAAAGCGTAGAGGGGTTTTAACCAAGGATTGCCCGAGGGGGGACTCGAACCCCCACGCCCTTTCGGACACCAGATCCTAAGTCTGATGCGTCTACCAATTCCGCCACCCGGGCATAAACATATCAACTTAAAGCTAAAGCAGCGAAGGTCGAGAACAACTTCTAAGGATCTAACAAATCTAACCTAAAACCTTAGAATGCGTCCCCAAACGGACCTTGCCATAAACCAAAAACAATGGATGCAAGTGTCAGACTAAGCAAGGTAACTTTCAGTATCCCTAAGTCTCTCAAATCGCTCCACGAATCATATTCGTCTTTATCTTCACTAAAAGTGGGTCGGGGCTGGAAGCAAATCTCGCGAATCCAACCAAAATAATAATAAATAGAAATAACTACTCCGATGACCAATGCCACAAGAGAAAGGTACAACTTCGCCTCGTAGGCCACTGAAATGAGGAGAACCTTGGCAATAAAACCGGCAAAGGGAGGAATTCCGGCAAGAGAGGCAACTCCACATACCAAAACAAATGCCATCCAAGGGCTTTTCTTCGCCAAGTCTTGGTAGTGAGCGAACTCGTGCTCAGTTTCATCTTTCAATTGAGCCAAGCCCATCACTCCAAAGACAGAGAAGGAAGCAAACAAATAAACGAACAAATAAAAGATTAGAACCCAAACCGCACGATCACTATCCCCGGCAAAGTGCATCGATGCCATAACTGCAACCAACAAATAGCCTGCATGAGCAACTCCGGAAAGCCCAAGCATTCTTTTTAAATTTCGCTGAGCACAGGCAGCCAAGTTGCCAAAGAAAATAGTAAAGGTTGCCACAAAACCGAACAAGGGAAGCAAAAAGTCGGACATGCCTTCAAAGGGTCCGTTGACCAAATTAAGCAAAACGAAAAATCCTGCGGCTTTGGAACTGACCGCGAGAAAAGCGGTGATGGGCATCGGAGAACCATGATAAACATCAGGCACCCAAATTTGAAAGGGGGCGGCTCCAACCTTGAATGCAATACCTGCAAAAACCAGGACCACCCCGGCTCGCACAATCAAATTCTCTGAATTCTCAAAAAGGAAGCCGTTCAAATAATCAAAAGACAAAGGATCCGAGGAAGCGTAACCTAAGTAAGATGCCCCCCAAGCTTCAGGATTCGAAGCCACCCCATAAATCAAAACGATGCCAAATAACAAAAGGGAGGAACTCAAAGCACCAAAAATCAAATACTTGATTCCCGCTTCCAAAGACTTGGAAGAATCTCTGTTGTACGCAACCAATGCATAGAAACAAAGCGCCACCGTTTCCAATGCCACAAAAAGCATCAGGAAATGGTTGCTTTGACACAAAAGCATAAGGCCAGCCGTGGCCAGCATCGTCAAATGATGAAACTCTCCGACTCTCAGACGGTTGACCTTAAGGTAGCGATGACCAAGCAAAGAAACCAGAAAGGAGGATAAAAGGAAAAAGGTACGAATTACATCACCACGGAAACCCTGATTCAGCATCCCGGAAAAGGTGGTTCGATCGAAGGTGTGATGCCACAACAAGTAATCCATTAGGTGAGTCACACAGAGCACGCCTTGAAAGAGAATGGCTACCTTTCCTGCCAAGGAGGGAGTCGAAGTATCTCGCTTGCTGAACAAATCAATCCCCAGAACGAGCACAGCCCCTAATGCGAGAACCAATTCCGGCCATATCTCAAACCAGAGATTCTCTTGTGAAAAAGTCAGGTAGGATTCCATGTCAAAGATCCTTGGGTTGTAGTTTAACCTTTTCCGCAGAGGATTCAGGTTCCTTCAGATTGGCCTCCCCGTTCTGGGGCAAACAACAAGGAGCCAGTTGAGAACCCGGTTCGGAGAGGTGGTTTAAGGATTCATAACGCAAAAGAACTTCACGGTTCACCCGGTCAGATATGCCCCTTGGCCAAAGCCCAAGAAAAAGCAAGGCCGCAACCAAAACGCCAGCCGGGATCATCTCAGAAACACTTAAATCAGAAATGGGGGAAGACTTTGCATGTTCAGAAAGTTCATCGCTTTGCTTTCCATAAAAAACCTTAGCCACTGCTCTCAGTCCAAAAATTGCGGATATGATGATTCCCAGGGCAGCCAGAACGAGGAAGAACTGGTGCTCCTTATTTTCGCCTAGAGAAAGAAAGACTCCAAATTCCCCCCAAAAGTTTCCAAACCCAGGCAAGCCGATGGTGGCAAGGGATCCTGCGATGAAAAAGCAGGCAAGAAGAGGAGCGTGCGAGGCCAAGCCTCCTATCTCGTTCATTTCAAAAGTCCCGCTTCTTCGGTACACATACTGGGCAACCAAAAACATTAATGAAACCGATAACCCATGAGCCGCCATAAGCATGACGGCAGATCCCGCACCCAGGGATGAACAAACGGCAACCCCCAAAAAACAATAACCCATGTGCATGACGGAACCGTTTCCTACCATACTCTTAAGATTTGTTTGTGCAATGGTTATGAATCCCACGAACAATACATTCCCCAAAGCCAACCAGAGTAAATAGGGACTCCATGAAAGTGCCCCCTCGGGAAGAAGTGGGGCAGCGATTTGGATCAATCCATACAATCCAAATTTCTTCAGAACCCCGGCATGAAGCATAGATACCGAAGTCGGTGCAGCCTCATACCCACGGGCTGCCCAGGTATGAAAGGGGAAAAGAGCCACAAGGATACCGAAGCCAAAAAGTAACATTCCAAAAATTTTAAACTGAGTGGATTCCCCCATTCCCATCTCTGAGATCGCTAAAGACAACGACGGGAAATCAAAGCTTTTGGAATCCACCATTACATTGAGGGCGACCAATCCACCCAAAGAAACCAAAGCTCCCAATGTCAGGTAAACGGTGAGTTCCAAAGCAATACTGCGACGATCGCGTCCTCCCCAAATTCCAATCATTATAAAAGTTGGGATCAATGCAAATTCATGGAAAAGATAATAGAAGAACAAATCGACGCTCGCGAAGAGTCCCATCAAACCGGATTGCATGAAAAGCAACAAAGCTAGATATAAACGAAGCCTTTCGACCCCAGAACCGATGGCGGCCAACCCTGCCCCAAAACCGACAATTCCAGCCATAGCAAAAAGTGGAGAGGATACGCCGTTTAATCCCAAATGAAAATTGATCTTTAGTTCCTGTAATCCCATTCTGGAATACAGCACCACAAAGTTGTATCCGTTTACGCTTTCGTCAAAACGAAGAAAAAGGAGGATTCCTGCTAAGCAGGGAAAACCAAATGCGAAATAAGAAAGCTTTTTGGCAAATTCATCAGTCCGACCCAAACCAATCAATAAACAACCTGCCGCCAAAGCGGGAATAAGAATGGCTCCGAGAAGAAGAATTTGGTCAAGGTTCATCAATCTGTTTCCTTAGTTTCCAAATAAGCCCGACGCGTAAGCCAAAAATCCCAGTGTCCCTAGAATGAACCAAAAGGTGTAGGCGTGAATCCGACCAACATAAAAGGCTTTGCCCAAAAGAGCGAAGAGAGCGGCCAACCCGGCCGATCCCCGAACCATCAGACCCGAGATAAATAAAAGCTCCAAGACCTCAACAAAACGTGCACAAGCTTCCTGCACCCGCTTAACATAAACATTGTAGACCTCATCAAAGTAAAGCTTGCTTGAGCATAAGCGGAAAAAGCCAGGCACTCTGCTCTCAAGAGGATCCGAGTTTTCAACCTTTGAAAACAGAATTTTGGCAGCGATCCCCCCCGAGACCCAGGCAAAAGTTCCCAGCACAATCATCCAAAGATGGTTGGGCATATTCGCCACTAATTCCAAGTCGCCGAGAGACGCCCCAATGAGACTGAAAGGATAAAGACCATGATAGCCTCCGAAAATGGATAAAAGTGCGAGAATCACCAAGGGAGCGGTCATTAGGGAGGAACTCTCGTGGGCTTGCTTTGCGTATTTAGATCTAGGCTCTCCCTCAAAGGTTATGAAGTAAAGCCTGAACATATACAGAGCCGTAAGAATCGCCCCTGAATACAGAATCACAAAAACCGGCATATTCGAGTTGTAGGCCCCCAATAGAATCGCATCCTTACTGAAATAACCGGAAAGAAAATTAACTCCGGAAATTGCCAAAACACCAACAAGGAAAGTCAGTGCCGTAATCGGCATCTTTTTTCTCAAACCCCCATAGTTAAAGATGTCCTGTTCGTGGTGGCAGGCATGAATTACAGAACCTGAACCTAAAAACATCAACGCCTTGAAAAAGGCATGAGTCATCAAGTGGAATAGGGCAATACCGGGCATACCCAAACCAAAAGCCGCCGTCATGTATCCCAATTGGGAGAGAGTCGAGTATGCGAGAATTTTTTTGATGTCACGCTGGACCAAAGCACAAAAACCCGCGTACAAGCCCATACCAGAACCTAAGAGTGCAAACAGGCTTAATGCTTGATCCGTGAACAGGAAATCAATCCGCACCAACAAGAAAATCCCTGCGGCCACCATGGTTGCGGCATGAATGAGTGCGGACACTGGAGTGGGACCTGCCATTGCATCAGGCAACCATACATGCAAAGGGAACTGTGCGGACTTGCCAATGAAGCCACAGGCCAAAGCCAAGCCCAAAGCGGTGGAAGTAAGACTGGGGTCAAACGAGGCCAAATCGCTTAGTTCCATCAAGTTAACGGTCCCAAAAACCCAATAGGTCAGAACAATTCCGATAAGAAAGCCGAAATCACCGATTCGGTTCACAATGAAGGCTTTCTTCGATGCATTGGCAGCCTCTTCCGTGGTGAAGTAATGGGAAATGAGCAGGTAAGAACTGAAACCCACTAACTCCCAAAACACAAAGATCATGATCAGGTTGTCAGCCAAGGTAATGCCCAACATCGAAAACATAAAAATGGAAAGGCCTCCGAAATACCTGGGTCTGGCTGCATCATCCGCCATGTATCCCAAGCTGAAGATATGAATGAGCAAACCTACGAACGCGACGACAAAGAGAAGCAGACGAGCAGGACCATCAACGAGAAACCCAAAACGTAACTCCCAATTGGCCAAGGTCAGCCAAGTGGTGTCCCAGGTAAAATCTTCTCCTCCGTTAGCGAAAATTAGGTAACAGGCAAAAACTAGTATGCCACCTGCCGATGCGACCGAAAGCAGAGATGCAATATTCCCCTGCTTCCTAAGAAAGAGCAGAGTAACCAAAGCCGAAAGCAAGGGCAAAAGAAGAATACTAAAGGCAAAAGTCTCCATCGATTAATTACGCAAAAGACTCATATCCTCCGAAAATACGCTGCCTCTTTTTTTGTAAAGGGCGACTAACAAAGCCAAACCGACCGCGACCTCGGAAGCAGCCACTGTCATAATGAAAAAGACGAACAAACTGCCATCCAGATTCAAGCTCGTCCGAGAAAAGGCAACCAATGCAACATTAATACCATTCAGCATCAATTCCAAGGACATCAAAACCAGGAGTAGGTTTCTTCGAATCACAACCCCCAAAAAACCGATGGCAAACAAGGCACCACCCAAGGCAACAAAATGATGAGGTGTGATCGTTTCCATCTCCTTAGCCTTGCTCAGGGGTGGACTTTTTACTCAGGATGATCACCCCGACCATAGCCGCTAACAAAAGGAATCCCGAAACCTGCAGAGGGAGCATGTACTTGGTGAAAAGACCAAAGCCGAAATTTTTCACATAAGTCGAAAAGACCAAGCTTTGCCCATTCACAAGAGAAGAGTCTTCAATTGCAGGCCAAACTTCGTGATTGGATACAACGCCTGACTGCATGACAAAATTTAACACCAGCACTAGGAGTAATCCAGCGGCAATCGAGCCGGCAAAACCTGACACGACTTTTATCTTAGAGGCCTTCCCTCCCTCGGGCCCAACATCCAAAAGCATGATGATAAAGAGAAACAAAACCATCACCGCACCCGCATAAACAAGCACCTGTAAAATGGCCAAAAAGAATGCTTCCAACAAAACGAAAAGTGCCGCCACTCCAACCAGTGAAGTAATCATAAACAACGCCGCAGGAACCGGATGTTTTGAGAAAATCATCAAAACAGCTCCACCCACAGACAAGGTGGCGAAAAAATAAAAAAGTAAATCCACAATATTCACAAGACAGGCGATCAGGTAAAAGAAAACAGGGAATGATCAGACTCTTTAAAATCGAAAACCGACCAATCGGACAATCCAAAAAAGTAAACGAGCCTAGTGAGCGTTGCCCTCAAGCTCAGCCTTTCTTTTCTTGTCCCATTTATAATGCTGATCAGGCAGTGTTCCACCCAGTTCATAAAGCTTATCCTTATGGTTGATCAACTCCTCTCGGTTGTAACCGGAAAGGGAATAATCGTTTTGAAGAAAAATGGCCTCCTCGGGGCAAACCTCTTGGCAGTAACCGCAATAAATACAGCGAAGCATATTGATTTCAAAATCCTCAGGAGCCTTTTCGACGTGCTCGCGAGATTCTTCTTCATCAGGAATCTCTCCCGGAGTAATCCGTATGGCTTTGGGTGGGCATACGAATTCGCAAAGTTGACAGGAAACACATTTCTCTCGACCATTGGGGTCTTTAACCAAAGTGGGAACTCCACGATAACCCTGAGGTATTACGGGCTTTTCTTCCGGGTATTGGAGAGTGACCTTCTTTTTGAAGAGGTTGGAGAAAGTCGTTTTCAGCCCAGTCGTAATCTGCGGCAAGTAAGTGCGTTCCGACAAAGACAGGGGTTTTCTTTCAAGTACAACAGTTTTGGCCATATCTATCAGGAGTTGAGGGCCGATTGGTCGATCCAAGTAATGAGAATAACATAAAAAATCAAGTTGGCCAATGAGAGCGGCAATAACTTCGTCCAACCCAAGTTCATGACTTGATCGTAGCGAAAGCGAGGAAGTGTCCAACGGATCCATATAAAGAAAAAGATCAGAAATGCGGTCTTGGCAAGAAACCACCCGATACCAAGTAAGGTTCCGATCCAATTGGCAGGCCAGGGGTCACTCATCCATGGTAGAAAATGCCACCCGCCTAGAAAGATTAGGGTAAAGATAGCCGAACCGACAACGATGTGTGCATATTCCGCGACAAAAAAGATTCCGAACTTAAAACTTCCGTATTCCGTATGAAAACCACCGACAAGATCAGTTTCAGATTCCGGCATATCAAAGGGCAGGCGGTTCGTTTCAGCGAATAGAGCAATAAGAAAAATAAGGGCGGAAAGCGGTTGAACCAAGAGAAGCCAAGCGGAAGCACTTTGCGAATTTGCGATTTGTACTAGGCTTAAGGAAGAAACCAAAGAACCGGGCTCGCTGGTCCACAAAAAAACGGGAAGAAGGGAAAGCCCCATGGCCAATTCATAGGAAATCATTTGGGCGGAAGACCGAATCCCTCCGAGGAAGGGATATTTACTGTTGGAGGACCAACCCGCTAAAACGATTCCGTAGACTCCCAAGGAAGAAACTGCTAAGATGAACAGGATTCCCACATCCAAATTAGCAAGAATCAGTGGAGTTTTGTTGCCATTTGAGTCAACGAACTCTCCGAAGGGCAAAACCGTCATGGTCGTAAGGGCGGGAACAAGAGCGACCAGCGGAGCCATGTAATAGTAGACCTTATTGACATGACCGGGCACAATTTCTTCCTTAAACAAAAACTTCAAACCGTCCGCCAAAGGCTGAAACATGCCCAAGCCCCGGAGCAACGGTCCAATGATGGGAATATGACTGACGAAAGGAAGAACGGTCCGATTGGGCCCTACCCTACCCTGCATCCATGCACTGACTTTGCGTTCGGCCAAAACCGAGTAACCGGCCATGGACATGACCACACTGACCATCAAGAAGGCAAAAATGCACTTCAGAAGCAAAACCAAGATGAAATCCAAATCCATCATCATCCCGCGGATTCGACTGGCGAGGCTAAAGGAGTATAGTGCATTGCTATTTTCTCAGCAAATGGAAGGTTTTCCCACTTTGAACCGTCTAACAAAACTGCATCCTTGAGCAGATCAGAGAATCGTATTCCCTTAAAGACTGAATTGGATTTTTTGGCCAATTCCTTCCATATCTGATTCAGGTCAGAGGAATATTGGTTTTCAGGATCCAAAGCTTCTAATAATTTACAAAAAATCTGCAAATCCGGAAGCAAGCCTGCGGGACCGGGGACTGATTGCTCAAAGGACTGGGCAAAGAAACCACGATTGATGAAAGACCCTGATTTTTCAAACGAGGTGAGTGCGGGCAAAACCACATCAGAGAGTTCGCTTGTGGAATTTGTATGAGTACCCAAGTAAATCACTTTCACTCCCTTAAGAGAATCCGCTTCCACCGCCCCATCTTCTAAATCTTCATTGATCACGAGTAGACAATCGAATTGCTTCTTGCGGAGAGCTTGGTTCAAGGCGGAGAGATCGTCTTTCGGATATGTTTTGGAGAAACCAGTGGCTAAGGCTCCTCGCAAATTGGGAGTGCGGTCAGCGGAGAGTAAAATCCCATCATCTTCCCCGAAGTGCCCTCTCAAGTACTTTTTCGCTTTGGTCTTCAGGGAAATTTGATTGAGAAGGTGAAGTTCCTCAATGGTCGAACGGGCTGAACCGACCACGGCCAACTTTCCGTCCTTTAAAAAACTTGCGGCTTCCGAGAGAGCTTGATCCAACTTCATGGGTTGCCCCTTCACACTCGGTTCCAACAAACGATCTTTTGATTTCACGCTTTTAAAAAGAGCCCGGCCGCTATCAGTCATCCAACTGTCGTTAACCAAATCATTTCGCCTGGGAGTGATTCGGTAGATTTCGCCTTCTCGGCTGGAAACCAAAGTGTTGCACCCAGCACTGCTTTCAGGGCAAATACTTTTGGATTCCTTGAGAAACCAAACTCTCATCTTAAAGCGAAAATCCGTGCTGGTCAGAGCTCCAACCGGGCAAATATCAACCGTATTCAACGAATAATTATTAGCCAGTTCACGACCAGGGAAGCAGGTAAGAGTTGAAAAACTGCCCCGATCAATAAAACCAAGCACATCATCTTTCGCCACTTCCTGAGAAAAACGAATACAACGAGAACACAGGATGCATCGTTCGTCATCTAGAGTTACCCTTGGCCCGAGACGCGTACGCTTAGGCTTCACATTCTTGCGCTCCACATATCGGCTGTATCCACGACCATAATCAGTCGCAAATTCCTGTAATCTGCATTCGCCTGCTTGGTCACAAATCGGACAATCCAAAGGATGGTTCACTAACAGGAACTCCATAATGCCCTCTCGGCATCCCTTCACATTATCAGATTCCGTATTAACATGCATTCCTGGTGAAACATTCGTGGCACATCCAATCACTGGTTTAGGAACCCATCCAATCTTGGGGCTCCCGTCTTCATTCAAAACCGCTTCACCCGATGCCCGATCTCGCATGGGAGTGCCCATCTCAATCAGGCACATTCGACAATTTCCCGCGACACTTAACTGAGGATGATAGCAATAATGAGGAATTTCATTGCCGTGCAAAGCCGCAGCATCCACCAAGTTCATTCCAGCGGGAACCTCCACATCCTTACCGTTCAAATTGATGGTGACCAGTTCGTCTTTTCCGGGCGATATCATGAGATTTAAATCAATTGAAGGGAAGGCTTCTCAGGTTGCTTGGCTTTTTTGATGAAATCATCGCGGAACTTAGAAACGAAACTTTGAGTAGGCCATGCGGCGGCTTCTCCAAAAGCACAAATGGTTCGGCCCTCGATTTGATTGGCCACCGAAAGGAGTAAGTCCGCATCTTCCTCCCGTGCCTGCCCTGAACACATTCGTTGGGTTATTTTCCGCATCCACAAAACACCTTCTCGACAAGGCGTACACTGGCCGCATGACTCGTGAGCGTAGAAAGCATTTACATTCGCCATCGCCTCGACCATATCAACGGTATCATCCATTACGATGATGCCGCCGGAACCGGACATACTACCTGCAGCCATTGGCCCGTCAAAATCAAGAGGTATGTCATTAATGCCCCAATCAAACTCCGTCCCGTCCTTGAGCTTCCCCTTGAACCGTTCATCCGCTCGAAGTACTTTGGCAGAAGAACCACCAGGAATAACTGCCTGAAGAGAACGCCCTTTTTCCAAACCTCCGCAAACATCATAAATGATTTCCCCCATTGTAAGGGCACCACATTCGAATTCGAAATAACCAGGGTTTCTTACCTGACCGGAAACGCACCAAATTCGGGTACCGGTGTTGTTTGGCTTTCCAATTTTAGAAAAGGCATCGCCGCCCATTTCCATGATATGCTTAATGTTGCATAGGGTTTCGACATTATTGACAATCGTCGGACATTGATAAAGTCCTAGCACAGCCGGGAAGTAAGGGGGTTTAATCCTTGGATTGGGTCGTTTTCCTTCCAAGGATTCAATCAGTCCGGTTTCCTCGCCACAAATGTATGCACCTGCACCACGATGGACGACTAGATCACAGGAATAATCGGTTCCAAGAATTTTTTCTCCACAGAACCCTTTTTCTTTAGCCTCCAGAATCGCACGATCGAGAATTTTTGCTCCTTCAAAAAATTCAGCCCGAATGTAGATGAACGCTTGTTTGGCTTGGATAGCGTAAGCCGCAATCATCATGCCTTCGATCAATTGATGAGGATCCTTGTGCATAATCTGGCGATCCTTGAAAGTACCTGGCTCGGACTCGTCTGCATTGCAAATCAAGTAGATCGGTTTGCCAGACTTTCGATCCAGAAACTTCCACTTCATGCCCGCAGGGAAACCCGCTCCACCGCGTCCGCGAACACCTGACTTTAGAACTTCCTCGCCGATCTCCTCAGGTTTAAGTTTAAATGATTTTTTTAGCATTTCGTAGCCACCTTCGCGGAGATAGCACCCGATCCCGTTGGAATAGTTCGGGTCATCAGCATTCTTAAGAATAATTCTTCGTTCCTCTGCTACTTTCTTTTTGATCATCGAATTTTTGTCTGGATTCAGCTGGATTTAGGAGGATCCTTTACCAAGTTTTGCTCATAACTGACGAATTTCTTCGATTGATCTAATTTGCCTGCGACCAAAAGATCAGCCAGCTTTACGGCATCTTCCGAGTTGACATTTTCATAAGTCTCTTCGTCGACCATGACAACTGGACCTTCCCCACAATCCGCAAGGCATTCCATAAATTCCAAGGAATACTGCCCATCTTCTGAAACATGGCCCTCCTTCACGCCCAATTTGCGTGCCACCGGTGTGGATTTGGATTTGCGTAAGGATAAGCCTTACTCCGGGTATGAAAAATATGACTTTGATGTTCCCATTGGTACGAGGGGTGATTGTTATGATCGCTACCTTGTACGTATTGAGGAAGTCAGGCAAAGCTTGCGTATTATCAAGCAGGCAATTGCTGCCTTTCCCGGCGGAGCTTGGTACGCTGAGGATGCTAAGAAAATTTTCGCTCCACCCAAGGAAAAGATTCTCTCCAGTATGGAAGAGCTTATCCAGAATTTTATGATTGTTACGGAGGGCCCTCAAATACCTGCCGGAGAGACTTACTTCGAAGCGGAAAATCCAAAGGGAGCACTCGGGTTTTATCTGGTTTCGAAAGGTGGTGGTGTTCCTTATCGTTTGAAAATAAGAGCTCCTAGTTTCTGTAATCTTAGCATTCTTGAAAAGATGGCTCCCGGTCATATGCTTGCCGACATTACCGTGATTCTTGGAAGCTTGGATTTCGTTATGGGAGAATGCGACCGATAGTTTGTTTTCGCAGATGAAACTTTCTCAAGAAACGCACGATAAAATCGACGAGGTTATTGCTCGCTACCCCGAAAAAAGGAGTGCCTCTCTTATGGTTATTCATCTCGTTCAAGATGAATTGGGAGCGATTGATTTGGAGGTAAGTGAATGGATTGCAGAAAAATTGGAACTTCAACCGATCAATGAAAATTCGATTACGAGTCAGAAGTTTCTCAACCTCATCGGTGGCTTTGGGTAATTCATCACAAAATTTCAAAACCCGGTCCAACCAACCTTCGGGTACATCCCTCGCCACTCCCCCTATTCGAGTGTAAGAGGTAGTGAAGCGGGCACCCGTAAGTTCCTCAAAGAGAGTATAAAGCTTCTCTCGCTCCGTAAAAGTGTACATGAAGGGAGTCCATGCTCCGGCGTCCATACCAAAAACACCCATACCCAGAAGGTGACTGGAAATACGGGCCATTTCACAAATAATTACTCGAATTGCCTCACAACGCTCAGGAACTTTAACCCCGGCAAGGTTTTCGACCGTTAGGGCGTAAGCCACATTGTTTGCCAAAGGAGCGAGGTAATCAAGGCGGTCGGTGTAGGGAATAAATTGATTGTAAGTCATGTTTTCGGCGATCTTTTCGTCGCCTCGGTGTAAGTAACCCAACACGGGCTCACATTTTTCAATCAAGTCACCGTTCAACTCCATCATTAGACGCAAAACCCCGTGAGTGGTGGGGTGAGATGGCCCGACATTCAGGGCCATTCTTTCCGAACCTTCCTCGGCCAGGGCTGCACGGGCACCTACATCTCCGATGGCCATCTCTTTGGTTGTGGTCGTGCTCATACTGGTTTCTCTTTCTTCTCAGTCCAACTTTGGTCTTTGGCTCTGGGTTCTGATTCACTCATAAAACCTTCGTCTGAGGCAACGAAAGGGCCACCCATCATAGGAGCTGGTTCCACCTCGGCCTGAGTAACTTCCACAACATCGGCAGCAGGTAAATCAGTTTCGATTCCGGCGAGAGGAAATTCTTTGCGTAAGGGAAAATATGGATATTCGTCCCACATGAGAATTCTTTTCATATTCGGATGATCGGTGAAAACAATACCAAACATATCGTAGGTTTCCCTTTCATGCCAATTTGCTGCGGGAAAGATGTGGGAAAGACTGGGGAATTGTGGGGATTCACATTCAACTCCGCAAGATGAGTGCACTCGAAGGTAGTTGCGGTGAATGCG
>OZSS01000940.1_pt1 | contig 13865 bp, 13 predicted proteins | sample 1779911 | NCBI WGS metagenome assembly OZSS01 (sample SAMEA2603589, study PRJEB24840) | metagenome | biome: Water; feature: Photic zone; material: Seawater sample | place: Mediterranean Sea | collected 2013-11-12 | depth 10 m | reverse complement strand
AAATAATACAATAGGACAAAACTAGAAATAAGCTGGGGATGAAGTGATAGTATCATTAAAAACTTTAACAAATGTTTTTGATTTGAGCCTTTGTTTAGTCACTACATTGCAAATGCAAATTCGTTTTGCTTACTATTAGTTTTTCATAGTTTAATATGGTTGGTTGGTAGAGGAGTGCTTGTCACTCCTTTACTTTTTTATGGCCATTCAGACCAAGGGATGCGGCTCAGTAGAAGAACAGTCCCCAGCAAGTAAAACAACCCAATTCGCAAAAACTTCTTACCACTTTCGGCTTGACGCTTGTGCATCGACCAACCCATAGTAATCAAAACCACAGCAAGAATATTGGTAACAGGGTGTTCCACGAGGTACAATCGCAAGCTAACATCTCCCATTACTGCGCCGACTCCTTCTTGCCAAGCACTAAAACGTGGAGAAACAAAGTAGAGAATCAAACCAATAAGGAGTTGTATGTGTGTGACAATGAGCGCAAAAAGAGAAATGCGTAAGTCTTTAATAGTAAAGGACTTATTCATAAACTTTCCGAGTAAAGCATTGCCAATCGCAACGACTAACATCAATAGAACGATGTAGGCCCAATAAGAATGGATATTTTGTAAGATACTCATAATCTTGAGGATTTGTGCAAATGTAAACAATTCAAAATTGTTGTTTAAATTCAGCCTTTATTTGGCTTGGAGTTCTTGTAGTTGCCGATAGACCATATCAGCTTCCCCAATGGTTTCAATTGTTCCGTTTTGCAGATGTAGAATACGATCAGACATATATCGAACGACTTCCAAATCATGCCCAATAAACAAATAGGTAAGGGCATAGGTTTCTTTGAGTTTGTTGAGTAGGTTCAACACATGCGCTTGCACCGAACGGTCGAGGGCAGACACAGACTCATCACAAACAATCAGTTTTGGTTCCACGGCCAAGGCTCGGGCAATTCCGATTCGTTGTCTTTGCCCCCCCGAAAACATATGGGGATAGTGATTGATATGCGAGGCCTCCAAGCCAACCTGTTCTAGCAGTTGTATAGCGCGATCAACTCGATCATGTTTGTTTTTTCCAATGTTGTGCACCAGCATTGGTTCGGTGAGCATATGGCCGATTTTTTTCTTTGGGTTGAGAGATGAAAAAGGATCTTGAAAAATCAACTGTATGTCTTTGCGATATTGTTGTAAAAGACCGCCTTTGAGATTGTCAATTCGAGTGCCCAAATAAAGAATTTCCCCCTCATCGGGTTGGGTGAGTTTGAGCAGACAATATCCAAGGGTTGACTTCCCACTCCCAGAACTGCCAACAAGCCCTAATGTTTCTCCAGGATAAAGGGAAAAGTTGATTTTATGCAGTGCAACATGAGACTGCTTGCCTTGCGAAAATGTTTTTTGGAGTCCTTTAACTTCCAAAATAGGCGATTGTTCATACAATTGTTTGTGGCGTTTGCTTCTCGATGTTTTCGTTTCATTGGCGGCTTTGGGAGTATAATTGATAAAATCCTCTATGGTTTGTAGTCGTTTGGGACGCCGATCGACTGGGGGGACTGCATTGATCAAGCCTTTGGTGTAGGGAGATTTGGGTTGCTGAAAGAGCTGTTTGGCAGTTCCCAACCCCTCACAAACCCCTTTGTTGAGCACCAATACTCGATCGGCCCAGCGATGAACCATATTTAAGTCATGAGAAATCAAAACAATACTCATTTTACTTTCCTTTTGAATCGATTTGAGCAACGCCATGATGTTTTCTTGTACTTTAGGATCGAGGGCTGTAGTGGGTTCATCTGCAATCAGAAGCTTTGGCTGACAGGCAATTGCCATGGCGATCAACACCCGTTGTTGTTGTCCTCCGCTCAACTGGTGTGGGTATCGCTTGGCCATTGATTTAGGGTCTGGCAGTTTAACTTTTTCCAAAAGAGAGTGCAGATGTGCTTGGTGGTCCTTTTTTGGGAGAGAGCTATGCAAAGCAATGACCTCTTCTATTTGTTTGCCACAGCGCATACTTGGGTTGAGTGCACTCATCGGATCTTGAAACACCATTCCGATTTCTTTTCCACGCAATGTTCGAAAACGCTTTTCGTCAAACGGAATAAGGGATTGACTATCAAAGTCCAACCGAGATGCTTGTAGGCTTTCTTCTTGCTTTGGAAGCATGCCCATAAGCGACATAGCAGTGATGGACTTCCCACTTCCCGATTCGCCAACGATTCCTAAGATCTCATTGTGATGGACGTCAAAAGACAGGTTGGGAATAATGGTTTGTCCCCCCAATTTGATGGATAATTGTTCTACCGTTACCAAGGCTTGTTTTGGCATATACGCAAGTTATTCTTTTGCGTTTACATGTGCAATCTCCTTGGGGGTCAGTAAAGGATACCGGGCATAGCGCAGGATGATTTGGGCGATTGCCAACACGTCTTGTTCACAATAGTTAACGATTCGTTCTAGGTCGTTGTCGTTGTAATAGACCCCAGCAACCTGACTGCCATCCAAGTCTGTTTTGGGAGACGGGATATTGAGGGTGTGTGTGAGGAGTTTGAGTGAGGTATAGTGCTTGTAGTCTCCAAATTTCCACAGCTCCAAGGTATCGAGGTGAGGGACTTCCCATGGTTTTTTACCAGCGATTTGAAACGCACGAGGCAGTTCGAGTTGGTGAACAGTCATACGCCTTGCGATGTATGGAAAGTCAAACTCTTTGCCGTTGTGCGCACAAAGGCGGTGGTATGCACGCGAAAAGTGATTGTTGACGAGTGTTGAAAAATCAGAGAGCAAATCAACCTCATCACCTTTAAAAGTAGTGATACGAAACTGTCGGGATTTCGATTGTACAGACGTGAAATAACCAACAGAAATACAAATGATTTTGCCAAATTCTGCCCATATCCCTGCACGCTCATAAAAATCGGCGGCTGGGGTGTCTTTTCGCTGGTATTTTGTTTTGTCGGCAAAAAGAGCTTGTATTTCTTCGCTTAGGTCATCATATGTAGGATGCTGAGGAACAGTCTCAATATCGAGAAAAAGAATGTTTTCAAGTTTCATTGTTGGGTGCTAATATTTGAAAGGCTTCACGCACAAAAAGAGGTAGATCTGCAGGGGTATCAGAGTTAGGTAAGTCAGGCATACCTCGATGACCGAGTCGTACAATGACGACATCATCTTCAGGGAAAACAATAACATACTGCCCCAAGTGGCCACGCATACTGAAAAATGATTTTCCATCCACATCACCAAGCCACCATCCGTAGCCATATTGCTGACCCTTTTCAAATCGAGGTCGGACGGCTTTGGCAGTAAAGGTCGAATCGATCAGTTGCTCTCCTGCCCATACACCATGATTTTTAAACAACTTGCCAAATCGAGCAAAATCACGTGCATTGGCATTCCAACAGCAGTATGCTTTTTCCATACCATTTCTTCCACTATCGATGATCCATGAGGTCGGATGTTCCACACCCATGGGGTTCCAAAAATAATCGTAGAGTAATGTGCTGATTGTATGACCAGTGGCTTGCTCGAGTGCCATTGCCAAGAGTTGGGTACTTCCACTTTGATAGACAAACTTCTGCCCTGGAGCAGACGTAATGGGAATGGTTTTCATCAAACCCTCAAGATCTTTCTCCACATAGGTTCTGGGCGTGATTGTGAGGAGATTGTCGTAGTTTTCATTCCATTTCAACCCAGAGGACATACTCGCCAAATCTCCCATATCGACTTCATTGGCATAATCGCCTGTCAACCAAGGTAAAAAATCGATGACCTTTTGCTCTTCACTTTCCACATGACCTGCGTCTATGGCCTTTGACAAAGCAGCTGCAACGATGGTTTTAATGACCGAAAACGAATTGCTTTTAGAACCGACGTCATAGCCATCAAAATATTGTTCATGCCACAACGAATCGTTTTTGACAATGAGAAAAGCAACAGTACCGAGCTCCTCGTGCAAGGAGCTTAATGAGGCTGGACTTGGGGTTGCGTTAAAGTCTTTGTGAAGGGGCCAGGCTTGTGGCTGCTCACTGGGTGGGATTTCAATATTATCAAAAAACAAATAATCATCTATCCCAGCTGTGGTACGACCAGTTTCAAGTACTTTGGTAGTCAGTTGAAAAACAAAACCATTCCCAGTAGCAAACAGCAGAGCGACGATTCCAAGTAGAATAAAAATAGTGGGTTGAATGATTTTCTTTATCATAAGAGCAATTTAATATCTTCCAAAGTACAAAAACAAATTCAAATTACAGATTGTGCTTATCCCAGCAAATCGACAGCATCCTTGGCAGAATAGCTTGCAATGATTGAAGCGCCAGCACGTTTGAAAGCGATGAGTTGTTCAATCATCACCGAATTGTAATCCAACCAACCTCTTTCGGCGGCGGCACGTAGCATCGCATATTCTCCACTGACTTGATACACGGCAATGGGTACATCAATAGCATTGTGCACATCGCGAAGGACATCCAAATAGGCAAGACCAGGTTTGACCATTACCAGATCAGCACCTTCTTTGATATCGAGTATAACCTCGTCTATTGCCTCACGCCTGTTAGCAGGGTTCATTTGATAGGTTTTCTTATCTCCAAAGCCTGGTGCAGAGTCTAGCGCATCGCGAAAAGGGCCATAAAAACTCGAAGCATATTTTGCTGCATAGCTCATGATACAGGTGTCTATAAACCCACTTTTTTCGAGTGCTTTTCGAATATGCATCACCCGACCATCCATCATATCACTTGGCGCAACTACATCAGCTCCAGCTTGTGCGTGGCTGAGTGCCATTTGTGCCAATACTTCAATGGTTGCATCGTTTAAGATGCTGTTGTCTTCCACGATACCATCGTGCCCAAACGAGGAGTATGGATCGAGGGCAACATCTGAAAACACGACCATTTCAGGGACTGTGCCTTTGATGGTTTGTATTGCTCGTTGCATCAAACCTTTGGGATTGAGCGCCTCTGTACCAGCATTGTCTTTAAGGCTTTCTTCCACTTTTGCAAATACCAAAACTCCTTTGAGCCCCATGCTCCACAACAGTCGTACTTCCTTTTGTATTTCGTCCAAGCTCATGCGAAAAACATTTGGCATGGACGGGATTTCTTGCTTGACCTCTTTACCTTCCACAACAAAAAGTGGAACGATAAAATCATCTGGGTGAAGCTGTGTTTCTTGCACCAAGTCTCTCAGTGTAGCGCTTTTTCGCAATCGTCGTTTTCTATTGTTGGGATACATCATTTAGTGTTTTAGCCAATTTTTTGGGTGTTGTAATATACGCACAAGGCGTTCTTCTTCCGAGTTGGGGGTTGGGGTAGCGTTGTATTTCCATTGTACAGTCGGTGGAAGACTCATCAAAATACTCTCAATTCGGCCATTGGTTTTCAAGCCAAATAAAGTGCCTTTGTCATGAATCAAATTGAACTCAACGTAGCGTCCTCTTCTCAATTCTTGCCACTGTCGTTGTTTGGCAGTGAAGGGCAAATCTTTTCGTTTCTCAACGATGGGCGTATAACACGCCAAGAAAGCATCACCTGTGTCGGTTACAAAATCATACCACTGCTCAATCGTACGCTCATTGATGGCACGACAATAGTCAAAAAACAGTCCACCAACCCCACGCGCTTCATTTCTATGGGTGTTCCAAAAATAATCGTCACATTTCTTTTTATACGTCTGGTAAAAGCTGGGATTATGGGCATCACAAACCGACTTGCACTGCTGATGAAAATGCACAACATCCTCATCAAACAGATAGTATGGTGTAAGGTCAATCCCTCCGCCAAACCATTGATCGACGATCGTTTGATTGTCGTCGTAGAGTTCAAAGTAGCGAAAGTTGGCATGAACAGTTGGCACCATCGGATTTTTGGGATGAATGACAAGACTGATGCCACAGGCAAAAAAATGTCCATGTTCAACTTTTAGATAGGACTTCATACTGTCAGGCAATTCACCAAAGACATTGGACACATTCACGCCTCCTTTTTCAAAAACACTTCCATTCTCGATGATACGCGATTGTCCACCCCCACCACCTGGTCGATTCCAGTCATCGATTTGAAAACGACTTGTGCCATCGATCTCCTCCAGGGTGGAGGTGATACGATCTTGCAATTGATTGATATAGGCAGAAAAGCGCTCTTTCATCAGTAACGTCTTGGTTGATAAGATTTTACAGTATCGACAAAGGCCTTGGCATGATCAACGGGGATATTGGGTAAGATCCCATGTCCGAGGTTTGCGATATAATTTGTTGTACCAAATTGCTCAATCATGTCGCGGGTTTGTTTTTCGATTTCGGCAATTGGGCTGAGGAGTCTGGCGGGGTCAAAATTCCCTTGCAGTGTCATCTGTCCACCTGTGAGGTAACGAGCATTTCGGGCAGTGCATGTCCAATCAACACCAAGGGCTTTGGCTTTTGATTGTGCCATATCGTGGAGCGCATACCAACAACCCTTTGCAAATAAAATCACAGGAACATCGTTGCCCAAGGCATTGATGATTTGGTTGCTGTACTGCCACGAAAAAGAGGTGTAGTCATCTGGTGAAAGCACCCCACCCCACGAGTCAAACAATTGCACCACGTGAACCCCCACCTTGTGTTTTGCACGGAGATAAGCGATGGTTGTATCGGTAATTTTTTGCAGCAATTGGTGTGCGCTTTCTGGCTGAGAAAAGCAAAAGGCCTTCGCCTTGTCAAATGTTTTGGATCCTTGTCCTTGAATCATATAGCAAAAAATAGTCCAAGGCGCGCCAGCAAAACCAATCAACGGCACGCGATTGTCCAGGCGTTCAAGGCTATGGGTAATGGCCTCCATCACATAGTGCAAACGATCATTGACGTCTGGAGTTTCCACCCGATCAACATCAGCTTGACTACGAATGGGATTGGGTAACCATGGGCCAAAATCGGGCTTCATTTGCACCTTGACGCCCATGGCTTGGGGAACAACCAGAATATCACTGAACAAGATGGCAGCATCAGTGCCGATTTGATCGATCGGCATCACAGTGATTTCGGATGCCAGTTCGGGAGTTTGACAGCGTGTGAAAAAGTCATATTTCTCTTTGAGCTTCATAAAATCTGGCAGATATCGGCCAGCTTGTCTCATCATCCATACGGGTGGTCGTCGAAGGGTTTTTCCATCTAAGGCCTGTAATAAAAGATCATTTTTTAACTCACTCATTGTCTAAAATGCATTGCAGCAGTATTGACCAAAAGGTCAGTATCTGGCTTGGGTGAAACAGTCATTTGCGTTGTCAGGGGGCGAATGGCAGCTGCGGTGGTTTGACCGATGCAAAAACACCAGCTGTCGCCAATTTGATTGTCTTGTAGGTAGCTTTCAACACCACTAGGGCTGTAAAACAACACCCCATGTGGCTCGGGCGATTGCACACGCGAAACCAAATGAGTGTGATAGGCAGTGACTTCATCGTACAAAATGGAAGCAGCTTGCATACCTTCGGCAAAATGGGGTAATTTTCGATTTCCACAAACATGCAAAAAATGCTCATTTTTCATGTTTTTTTGTATAAAAACAACCAATTCTTGCATATTTTGGGCTGTTTTTATCACTTTTTTCCCATTTTCTTCCAAAAGTGATTTTGTCTTTTCACCCACACAAAGGATGGGTTTATGATGATGTTTGGCAGTTGTATTGGCTAGAAATGAGCGTACAGCATTTTGGCTGCTAAACACCCAATAATTTGGTTGTTCGGCAATGGAAAAGGGTTGATTCTCAATACGAATGGCATTGTAATCCACCACATCGCATCGAGCAGCCATCAAACGTTCCAGTTGATGAAAGTGGAGTTTTTTTGTGGAAAGCAGCAGTGGATTACTCATGGCTTTTTAATTTACGAAGAACTTGCTCCCCACCAGCCTTGCGCAGGATTTCGGCTGCACGTTTTCCGATATCAGATGTTTGTAGGTCAAAACTTTCTCGAATTTCAATATGTTGAGAACCATCGATTTCTGTCACACATCCTTGAAAGGAAATGCGTTGGTTTTGAAGGCTTGCATGGGCGCCAATTGGTGCTGAGCATCCACCTTGCAGCGCACGTAAAAAGGCACGTTCGATCTGTACACAGTCATATGACGATTGATGTGACAGGGGTTTTATTTTTTTCAACAATTTGGAATCATCTTCTCTGGCGGTCACCAGTATAGCTCCTTGGGCAGGTGCAGGGATCATCCAGTCGATAGGGCAATAGGTTGCAGGGTTTGTTGAGAGTCGTTGGAGGCCAGCTTGTGCAAACACAGCACCATCCCAGTTATTGATTTGGATTTTGTCGAGGCGTGTTTGGATATTGCCACGCAGGGGCACGACAGTATCATTTTTGTGAGCAAACAGCCATTGCGCTTGACGCCGCAAACTACTGGTTGCGATGGTGCGTTGGGTAAGGCTTTCCCAGTTTTTTTCTCGAAAGACAAAGACATCACCAGCGAGCCCTCTTTTTGGCACAAAGCCTTCAACAATCCCAACTGGCAGTTGGGTTGGGACATCTTTCATGCTATGCACGCAGATATCGACCTCCTTTTGCATCAGGGCTTGGTCGAGTTCTTTGGTAAATACCCCCACTACACCCATTTCGTAGAGGGGTTGTACAAGGTTGTTGTCCCCTGAGGAGTGAATGGGCACAATCTCTGTTACAATCCCAATTTCAGATAGGGCATTTTGCACCCACTGTGCTTGCCACATGGCGAGGGCACTGCTGCGTGTCCCAATCCGAACCGGCTTCATTTGGAAGGGATATTAAATACGTCTTGGATGGTTTTTACGCTTTCGGCTGTATTGTCGCTATTGCGCATATGTTTGGCAACGCGATTGGTGATTTTTTGAATCAGGTGTTGTGAAAGCAAGGTTGCCTCTTCTGTTTGGAGGTGGGGGTGTTTTTTTTGTTGTTGAGCGAGGGCTTGTTGTTCCAACTTCTCCATCATTTGTTTGAGGGCTTGCACAGTGGGTGCAAACGCACGTGTCTGCAACCAATCGTTGAATTCGTCGATGACTTCTATTATGATTTTCTCTGCTTTTGGCACCTCTTTTTGGCGTTCTGCGAGGGTCTTGTCAGTGATTTTTGACAGCTCGTCTATGTGAATTCTAGTCACATTTGTAAGATCCAAAACATTGTCATCCACGTTTTTGGGGATCGACAGGTCGAGCACGAGCAAGGGGTTTTCTGTATGGATCAGTGACTTGGAAAGGGTTGGTTTTTCGGCACCAGTCGCAACGATGATGATATCTGCTTTTCGAATTTCGACAGGCAAATCGGCATAATCTTTCACAATCAGTTTGAACTTACCCGCCATTTTTTCGGCACGTTCCCGTGTGCGATTGATCAGCACGATATGATCTTTTTGAATGTGTTTGACTAGGTTTTCACAAGTGTTTCTTCCGATTTTACCCATACCAAACAACAGTATATTTTTTTGATCGGGGTTCTCGATATGATCGAGGATATAGCGCACAGACGCATAGGAAACCGAAGTGGTTCCTGATGAAATTTGTGTTTCGTTTTTGATGCGTTTACTGGCTTGGATGACCGAGTTGAACAGTCGTTCGAATAGTGGGTCGAGGACTGCCATTTTTTTGGAGCGTACAAAACTTTTTTTCAGCTGTGCTATGATTTCAAAATCGCCAAGGATTTGAGAGTCAAGGCCAGTACCCACGCGAAACAGATGCTCGAGGGCGGCTTCATTGGCCAGCACATAACCGATTTTGGAGAACAGGGCTTGATCGCCCTGGGAGTGTGCGCAAAGTAGATCGACCAATACACTAGCATCGGTTTGGAGCGCATAGATTTCGGTGCGATTACAAGTCGAGTGAACAGTAATGGACTGGATGTTTTTCTGTTTGGCAGCCTCGAGTAGTTTTTGTTGCGTACGCAACGAAAGGCTAAATTGTCCACGAGAGGCAACATCTGCTTTTTTGTAGCTCACTCCGACACACGATAACGATAGTCCGTTTGTCAACGAAGATTGGTTTAATTGTTGACACAAAACTATTTTCAAGAAGAATAAAAAAATAACGCTCAAAGGACTTTTAATAACGCTTTGGGGTTTAAATGCTGCTTATATCTTAGATTCAATATAAATAAGCTATTTTTGTATCCAAAACGAAAGAAAAAAAATAACGCTATGGGAGTAGAACAGCTCAGTCGCATTGAAAAGGGCTTTCAGGTGTTGCAATTCGACAACAGCACTTCGTCCGAACACGTCATCACTCGTGAGGTAGATGTCAACTGTATTCAATTTCATTTTTGTTTTAAGGGTGGTGCGAGTTTTTTCTTCAACAATGGGACCTACACCTTACCGCTTCAGGACGAGCATGTATTGTTGTTGTACAACCCTCAGCGATCACTACCGATGCAAGCGAGCCTGGTACCCAAAACGAAGATGATCACCATTTTGATTTCCATTCAAAAATTTCATGCTCTCTTTTCTCATGAGGCCGAAACCATATCATTTCTCACAGGCGATAACCGCAACAAAAAATACTATCAAGACCAGATCATTACCCCTGCCATGGCAGTGATTTTGAGTCAGATGTTCCAGCACCAGCCCGACGCATTGATGGGTCGTTTGTATCTCAAGGCTAAGGTGTATGAATTGTTTAGTCTGTATTTCAATCCAGAAAAGCAATCGGATATCGCCCAATGTCCATTTTTGGCAGATGAAGAAAATGTGCGCAAAATCCACCAAGCCAAACAGATTGTTGTGGAGCGCATGGCAGAACCTCCGAGTTTGGCAGCACTGGCTGCCGAAGTGGGCTTGAGCCTCAAGCGTTTAAAAGACGGTTTCAAGCAATTGTATGGGGCACCTGTATTTCAGTTTTTACTCGATTATAAAATGGAAACCGCACGACAGATGCTCAGCAATGGGGATCAAAACGTCAATGAAGTGGGTTTGAAATTGGGCTATAGCACGGCGAGTCATTTTATCGCTGCTTTTAAAAAGAAATACGGCACAACGCCCAAAAAATATATTATGTCATTATCTTCGTAAAAAAAAGCGATGAAAGGAGTACTACTCGTCAATTTGGGTTCGCCCGACAGTCCCGAGCCCAAAGATGTGAAGCCATATTTAGAGGAATTTTTGATGGACGAACGTGTCATTGATGTGCCAAAATGGTTGCGTACATTTTTGGTCAAGGGGATTATTCTCAACACTCGCCCCAAGCGATCGGCCAAAGCCTACAAAAAGATATGGTGGGATGAAGGTTCGCCCCTAATTGTGTTGTCCGAACGTTTGCAAGCCAAAGTCCAAGACAAAACATCGGTACCCATTGCACTTGCCATGCGCTATGGAAAACCAAGCATTGCCACAGGCTTGGCAACCCTTCACGACCAAGGCGTCGATGAGGTTTTACTCGTACCATTATACCCTCAACATGCGATGGCAACCACCGAAACTATCATTGTTTTGGCAGAGCAAATTCGAGCCAAAGACTATCCAGATATGGTGTTTACACACCTGCCTGCTTTTTACAAACATCCAGATTATGTTCGTGTGTTGTCACAGTCGATTCAAGAATTTTTACAAGAAAAAAACTGGGAGCACATTTTGTTCTCCTATCATGGGATTCCTGAACGTCATTTGCGCAAAACTGACATCACCAAATCGCATTGCAAGCCTGATCAGTCTTGTTGTAAAACCCCTTCTGTAGCGCATGAGTACTGCTACCGACACCAGTGCTATGAAACCACTCGTTTGGTTGCCGAGTATTTGGAATTGAAGCCTGGCAGTTATTCCACTTCTTTCCAATCGCGATTGGCAGGCGACAAGTGGTTGGACCCATACACCGACAAAACCATTGAATCTTTTGCCAAAAACGGCGTGAAAGACATGGCAGTTGTCACCCCTGCTTTTGTCTCCGATTGTTTGGAGACTTTGGAGGAAATCGGCATGGAGGCGGTTGAAGATTTTGAAGACAATGGTGGAAACAATCTCCACGTTGTCCCCTGCATCAACGACCGGGACGAATGGGTGAAAGTACTCAGCCGCTGGATCGATGAATGGGCTATGGCATCCTGATTGCAGATTTATCCTTACTTTTAAATTCAATTCAGAAGGATGGAGTACAACTATATCAAAGCCTTTCATTTGATTTTTGTCATCACGTGGTTTGCAGGGCTGTTTTACATCCCACGTTTATTTATTTATCATATCGAAGCCACCCAAAAAGACAGCAATGAGGCAGCAGTATTGGTACCGCAACTCAAATTGATGGCCAAGCGTTTATGGACCATCATCTGTTGGCCCTCGGCCATACTCGCCACTGGTTTTGCCATTTGGCTATTGATTCTCAATCCTGGCTTACTCCTCTTGCAATGGATGTTGATCAAGCTCGGATTTGTGGGGTTATTGGTGGTTTATCACCTTATCACACACCAGATGTATCGCGCTTTGCAGAACGATAATGTTCGATACTCTTCCAACTTTATGCGATTGTGGAATGAAGGGGCAACGCTATTGCTTTTTGCCATTGTTTTTTTGGCGATCCTCAAAACCAGTTTTGACTGGGTTTATGGACTTGTTGGACTCATCGGTTTGGGAATTGTTTTGATGCTCGGCATCCGACTCTACAAACGGATGCGCAACCAAAACTGATATGCGACCAAAACTGTCTTTACGCGCACGAATTTTTACAGCACTGATCTCTTTGGTGGTCATCGCCTCTTTCCTCATTGCACTTGTTACGATCTACCAATATCGAGAGCAGTCCAATCAATACCACGAGTTGCGTCTCGAACGAAAAGAAGCACAGTTGCAAACCAGAATTGAGTATATCCTCAGCCAGTCTCCTTTTCCAAACAGCGAACAGTTTTTGGATTCCATTTTTGGAGAAGTCGTGTTTCAAATTGCAGATGAACAAAACGTAAATTTTAAAATTTTCAACACAGATGGAAAACTCATCACCAACACCCAACTCCCAACCAATGACGAAGATGTCATCATCAATAGTGGAACCCTTGCGTTGCTGCATCAAAATCCCGCAAAAAACTTTGTCGAAATTTCTGCCGATGAGCAAAATCGATCGGCTTATTCCTTTATCAAAAACGGCACAGGCGAGGCAATTGGCATCCTCAACTTGTCCTATGTAGACGATGACTCGCTCAGTGCGATGGAGTTACAAAACTTCCTCTCTCGCCTGCTTCAAGTATATCTATTCATCCTTGGTGTCGCGATTATACTCGCCTATGTGGTGTCGCGCTTTATCACCAAATCACTGGAAGAAATCAGCGATAAAATCACCCAAACGGCCTTGGACAAATCCAACCAAAAGATCGATTTAAACCCCCCTGGTAAGGAGCTTTCCAAACTGATCAATGCCTACAACGACATGGTTGACCAACTGGCAGAAAGCGCAGTACAGCTCGCCAAAAGCGAACGCGAACAAGCTTGGCGAGAGATGGCCAAACAAGTGGCGCATGAAATCAAAAACCCCTTAACGCCCATGCGTCTCAGTGTGCAGAGTTTTGAACAGCAGTTTGACCCCAACGACAAGGCATCTGCAAAAAAAATCGAAGAGTTTTCTTCTACCTTGATTCATCAAATCGACACCCTGAGTACCATTGCCTCAGCTTTTTCCAATTTTGCTGAAATGCCAGCACAGGATTCCGAATTGCTGGATGTGTTTAAAATCGCTCAGCTGGCGATGGATATTTTTACAGAAAAATATGTGGTGTTGGAAACGCCAAATCAACCCTTACTCGCTCGCCTCGATAGAACACAGCTAATTCGGATATTGACCAACCTAGTCAAAAACGCCATTCAGGCATGTGCCGAAACATCAAACCCATCGATACTTGTGCAGATCGAGGGCATCGACAACAAGGTGTGCATTTGTGTGATCGACAACGGAACTGGTATTGCAA
>OZSS01000939.1_pt1 | contig 13870 bp, 17 predicted proteins | sample 1779911 | NCBI WGS metagenome assembly OZSS01 (sample SAMEA2603589, study PRJEB24840) | metagenome | biome: Water; feature: Photic zone; material: Seawater sample | place: Mediterranean Sea | collected 2013-11-12 | depth 10 m | reverse complement strand
ACATAATACACAGGATTACCCACTCCGGTGGCGGCTCCCTTTTGAATGTCCTCATGCCTGAGAATACCGGCACATAGGGCGTTAACCAGGGGGTTGCCTTCGTAACAGGAATCAAAGTATACATCTCCTCCCATATTCGGAATACCCAGGCAATTGCCGTAATGGGAAATCCCACTCACCACCCCGCGAAACAGTCGTTTGACCAAAGGCGTATCCAAGTCTCCGAAACGCAGGGAGTTGGTCAGCAAAACGGGCCGGGCTCCCATTGTGAAAATATCCCGCACGATTCCACCCACTCCGGTCGCAGCTCCCTCAAAAGGCTCAATCGCACTTGGGTGGTTGTGGGATTCAATCTTAAAGGCAACACCCCACCCTTCTCCTACATCGATCACTCCGGCATTTTCCTCGCCGGCCTTCACTAAAACCTGACCAATCGCCTGCTTATCCTTTTTTTCGGTGGGAAAGAGTTTGAGTAATTTACGGGTATTTTTGTAGGCGCAATGCTCGGACCACATGACCGAAAAAATACCCAACTCGGTCAGATTCGGAACCCGTCCGAGAATACGCAGGATGTCCTCGTACTCCTCGGGCAACAAACCATGCTGAGCCACAAGTTCGGAATTGATCTCCACATTCAGACAGGGATCGGGGTTCGGAGGAAGGGACATCGTGGAATCGGTCATCAGGAAACGGGCTCAACCGCAGTAGCCGAAAGAAGAGGTTCAAGAAAAGCCTTCAGAACGGGAAGACCGTCAAGGCAGGGATGGTAGGGTTCGACCGCCCGTTCAGGGTGAGGCATCATACCGTAAACATTTCCGTTCCGGTTGCGAATCCCTGCAATGTCATTCAAAGATCCGTTAGGATTGCCCTGGTAGCGGAGCAAAACCTGTTGATTGGATTCCAACTCGAGAAGGGTTGATTCCTTGACCCGGTAATTCCCCTCCCCATGAGCAATGGGCAGAGAGAGTGTGGCACCGAGCTTGGATGAATGAAATCGGTCGTTGGAGTCTTCCACCTTCAAGGGTTGGTTAACACAGCGAAACTCGATACAGTCGTTGCGAATCAGGGCACCGGGTAGCAGACCCGCCTCGCAAAGAATCTGAAAGCCGTTGCAAATTCCCAAAACCTGCCCCCCTTGCCCGGCAAATCTCTTGAGATCCGCAGTGATTGGGGAAAATCGGGCAATTGCTCCGCATCGTAAATAATCCCCGAAAGAAAATCCACCCGGCACGATCACCGCCTCGGTCTCAGATGGCAGTGGATCCTTGTGCCAAACCCGTTGGGCAGGGAGTCCCAGGACATCCTTCACCGCATGTTCAGCGTCCCAGTCGCAGTTGGATCCAGGGAATTGCAAAATTGCCACCTTCATGATTCGGCCTCCTCTTGCTTCGGTTCCTCGTCCCCAAAGACCTCTTCCACCACAGGGTTGGTCAGGATGCCCACGCCATCGATTTCCACCGTAACCTCGTCCCCCGGAACCAAAAAACGTTTGGGATCCTGGGCCTCGCCCACACCGGAAGGGGTCCCTGTCAGGATCAGAGTTCCGGGTAGCAAGGTGGTGCTTCCACTCAGGAAGGAAATCAGGGTAGGCACATCAAAAATCAAATCATCGGTTCCGGATTCCTGAACCTTATCCTGATTCAGGTAGGTTCGCAGAGTGAGCTTGGAAGGATCCGGAATTTCGTCCGCAGTGGTCAGGCAGGGTCCAGCCGGGCAAAAAGTATCAAAAGTCTTTCCCCGGCAAAACTGTCCCTCCCCCTTCTCTTTTTGCCAATCCCGGGCACTGACATCATTTACGCAGGTGTAGCCAAGAACATAAGATAAGGCTTCGGACGGTTCGACATTCTTGCACGGTCGACCAATCACCACGCCCAGTTCTCCTTCATAATCAACTTTGTCACTGCGAAGATAGCGTGGAATCACAATCGGGTCTCCGGGGTTTTGAATGGCTGTGGGAGCCTTCATAAAAACCATCGGATGCTGGGGTATGGCCATGCCCGTTTCCTTGGCATGGGCCCGGTAATTCAAACCGACCGCATAGATGCATCGGAAATCAATTGGGGTAAGCAGACGAAACGGGGTGATTCTTTGGTCCGTGGTTTCAAAATCTCCATCGGCTTTCTTCTCAATCAGAAAAGTCTGACCCTGCTCGTCAAAGCGGCCAAAGCCCATATGTCCGGCTTGGTCAAGGTAGCGGAAAATTCTCACCCTTGCTCGATTTCGTAACGATAATCCTCGATCACTGGATTGCTTAGCAAACCATCGCACAACTCATCGATCTTCGCCCGGGTCTCCGGGGTATCTTCCCCCGCTAGCTCAAAGGTAATGGTCTTCCCTACCCGCACACCCTCAACGGTGGCATGACCGAGACTTTTCATCGCATGCTCGACCGCGGCGCCTTGGGGATCCAAGACCGTGGCCTTGGGAGAAACATATACCATAACCTTCACAGCATCCTCTTAGAAGGTGCGAAGGCCTATCCTTCAATCATATTTTGCGCACGTTAGGAAAAAGTAGTGAACAAGGTGGTCAGGATTGAGATAAAGGATGAAAATTCGCGTGTTCGTCGAGCAGTCTTTCGACCTCGACCTGCGTGTAAATTTGGGTCGTTCCCACATCCGCATGGCCCAGCATTTCCTGAACGGCACGAACATCCGCCCCCCCCATGAGCAAATGGGTGGCGAAGGAGTGCCTCAACCCGTGCGGAGTTAGGTTTTTTTCAATACCAGCCCGGCGGGCATATTCCTTGACCAGAACCCAGACCATTTTTCGGGAGATCCCCTTGCCCCTTTTACTCAGGAACAATTCCCCTCCGGTCCCATCCTTGGTCAAAACCGGCCGCCCTCCGTGCAAATAGTTTCGAATGGCTTCAGCGGCGTGTCGCCCGACCGGCACCACTCGTTCCTTGGATCCTTTCCCGAAAATGCGGGCAAAACCTTCCTCCACATCCACCGCCGTCATCGGCAAAGAACAAATTTCGGAGACCCGCAAACCACTCCCATACATTAACTCGAATAAGGCCCGATCTCTCTTACCCTGTGGCGTATTGGTATCCGGAGCATCCAAAAAACGTTCCATCTCCTCAATGGTCAGGCAATCCGGCAAGGACCTGCCTTTCCGTGGGTTTACCAGCAACTCCGTAAAATCCTCTGCCAATAGCCCCTCTCCGACCAGGTATCGAGCCATCATCCGAACCGAAGACAACTTACGGGCCAGACTGGCCACCGCATAGGATCCACGAGTCAGGCTGGATAACCAATTGGACAAATGTTCAAGACCTACCTCCCGCCAGTTGGCCACCCCCTGTTTTGCCAAATTCAGTGAGCACTGGACCAGATCCGCCTCATAGGAAAGGACGGTGTTTTTGGCCAAGCCCTTCTCGAGTTGCACCCAAGCCAAAAACGCACTGATCTCGGGTTCAAAGGCCGCGGGTGGTTGGAGCGGTGCCTCTCCTTTTTCCCGCCTTTTGACTTCCGATTTTGCACCCATTTCCTGCTCAACTCCAGTCTTCAGGAAGGTGCCTGCACCGGTGCGGTTTCTCCAGCGAACAGCTTTCGGTAAATTCGATTGAGGGGTGTTTTCAATCGACTGACCATGTACCTCTCCTTTCTCAAGGCCCCATAGCCATAGCGATAACTGGCCGCCAACCTCGGATAAGTGAATACCTCGTTCCTATCGAGCATTCCCTGCAAACGCTTGAGGTAGAGCATGCCCACCTCCAAATTTGTTCTCCATTCGAAAGCCTGACGGTAATGCAGTTCAGTGACATCCGTCCAGGCGGCTTCAGTCAACTGCATCATACCGCGGGCAACCGAGCTCTCGGCATTTGCATCCAAACTGCTTTCCGCATGGCAGATCGCATAAACGAAATGCGGATCCAGCCCGAGACGCGGAGCTTCCTCTTTGATTTTCCCCCACACCAAATCCTCCGGAATGTAATTTGCATCACTATCCAAATACCTGCACGAGCCCAAAACACCCATGACAAACAAGCCCGAGGCAAGTGCCTTCCACCACATCCTGCTCATACCGACAATCAAGCGCGTCCCCGCATCGCTAGCAAGGATCAAAGATTTTTGCCGTACAGAAAACCGAACGCCCCAAGCCTAAGTGAGCAAAAGAAAGGCCAGCAGAAAGAGCATGCCGATCAAAGCAGTCAACCCAACCGGATGAATGCCTAACCCAGCCCGTTTGGAAATCCGGGCTTTGGTTCGATCTTTTCTGTCATTACCAAGCAAGCCGGCCGCATGCAGCGGGTCCGACAGCAGCTCCAAGACATGCACCTGACCCGCCCGGGTAAACAGGTTGACCCGGCGAACGATTTCCCCTTGGAAAATTCGGTGGGCCCAATCATTCAGGCCATTCCAAAAGAAGGCCATGGCCTTAGTGAAGCCTCGACCCGCCTTGCGGTAAATCCAATCCACATCCAAGTTGACCGAAGGTAATTCGGGCGGATACTTCCCCCATAAATTCAACAGGGTAAAGGCAAGTGCGGAAAAAAGCAGAATTTCAAATTGAGTGATTACATGCGTGGCATCATAGGGGTGATACCCGGCCGCTCCATTGGGTAATAGGGAATACAACCACTGCGGGTTGCATCCCAGAAAAACGCAAAGGAAGGCGGCGATACCCATGGCAATCAACATATTGATCGGAGCCTCCTTGGGTCGCTTACCTGAATCATGGGCGAAAAAGGCAAAGAATGGAATCTTGATGCCCGCGTGATGAAAGACTCCGGCCGAGGCGAAAAGTAGGCACAACCAAATCAGCACATGCCCATTCTTAGCGGCTTCGGTGATAATGATCGATTTGCTTACAAATCCACTGAACAACGGAAAGGCGGAAATCGATGCCGCCCCCACGATGCAGAACCCGGTGGTCCAGGGCATCGTCTTGTACAAACCGCCCAAATGAGATCCGCGGATTTCTCCGGTCCGGAAAAGCACCGCACCCATACTCATAAAAAGAAGCCCCTTGTAGAGCACATGAGTGAAGGCATGGGCAATGGCACCGTCGATCGCCAGATCGGTTCCGATACCGATACCCACCACCATAAATCCAATTTGGTTAATCTTGCTGTAGCAAAGCACGCGACGCAGATCATTCTCAATCACCGCGTAGAAAATGGGGAACATCGCCATCACCCCACCGATGGTAATCAGTACCTCGGCACCAGGGAAAAGGCGGGCCAACATACACACCGCACACTTTGTGGTGAAGGCGCACAACCACACCGGTCCCGTCGGCGTCGCTTCGGCGTAACCATCCTTAAGCCAGACATGCAAACCGGGAAAAGCGGCTTTAATACCGACCGCCAAAAGAATCAACAACGCACCCAAATCTCCAGCTTCCAAAGCCTCCGTCAACGGAGCAAGGGAAAGCGCATCTGGCCCTTCCCCATGGTAACGGAAAAGGATGCCGGCCAACAAAAGCAATCCGGAGGATACATGGAAAAAGAGATAGCGAAAACCGGATTCCTCCGCCTCTTTGGTCCGCCTCCCCCAAATTTGAAAGACCGAGGTAATCGCCAATCCTTCCCACCACAGGAATAAAGAAAGCATGTCTCCCGCAAAAGCCACCCCGACCGCAGAAGCGGCATACAAGAGAGCCATGGAAACCTGCCAGGGATCCCGGAGATGAAAAGAATAGATCCCAGCCACCAGGGCGGCGATATGAAAAAGATAACCAAAGAGTTTGGCTTGTTTGTCCACCATCACGGACTGAATCTCATACCCAAACAGGGAAAGAGTGGAGGATGCACCCACATCCAAAGTGTGGACATACCAAAGCCCGATGATGGGTGCAAAGATCAGAGCCATCGACGCAAATCTTCCACGCAGACAGGCTGCAACGATTCCACCCAAAAGCAGGGCGGTTGCGGGATGGGTCCCGAGTTCGGAGCTGGCAGCAAGAAGGTTCATCTCAGCGATCCCAGTAATCCTCCTCCCTCATCAAAGTCCTCTTTCCATTCCAATCCCTCATCAACTTGGAAACATACACCAGGCCGACGCAGGCAACGAATCCATACACACCATAAAAGGCCGGTAGGGTTTCAATTCCGTGCAGGGCAAACTCCTCTCCAAAGGCTTCGTGCTTGTGCCAACCGAGGCTGAAAATGACATCCGCGAGAATGACCAATCCGCATACCCAATAAAAACCCTTGATGATTTTCCGGACATTCGAGGGTTCATCCAACCAACCCTTGGGTTCCTTCTTTTTGTTTTTTGCCTTACTCATGATACGATCGGGTTCATTCGGATATTCCCGCCAAGCGCAAAAGCGGTCCGGATAAAAAGAAAAGAGCGAAGCATCCGATCGCCGTCAAGACCAGGGGAACCACACAGGCTGTGGGCGCCTCCTTGATCCCCTTTTCCTTCTCGGATTCCTCGGTTCGGAAAAAGGCGGTCACCGCTACGGGTAAAAGATAGAAAACATTCAGCAACGAACTAATCAGTAAGACAACCACGACCCAAATAGCATCGCGGTCCAGGGCTCCCAGGGCGAGATACCATTTGCTGATAAAACCACCCAGAGGAGGCAGGCCGATCACGCTCAGGGATCCGATCATGAACGCACCCATCGTGAAAGGCATCTTCCGACCCAAACCCCGGAGCTCGCTGACATACTTCTTTCCTGTGGCAACGAAAATGGCACCGGCACAAAAGAACAAGGTGATTTTCCCGCAGGCATGCATGGCGATGTGGAGAACCGCCCCTCCCGTTGCCAGATCGGTTGCCAAGGTCGCTCCCAGGATCACATAGCCCAATTGACCGATGGTCGAGAAAGCCAACCGGCGCTTCAGGTTATCCTGGGACAACGCAATCAGGGAGGAAATCAAAATCGTGGCACAGGCAAGCACCATCAACCAGTGCTCGCCACTCAGGTTAAGCAAGACTTCGGTTCCATAAATGTCCGCATAGACCCGGTACACGCAAAAGACCCCCACCTTGACCACCGCAACCGCATGAAGCAAAGCGGAGACCGGAGTCGGAGCGACCATGGCCCCTGGCAACCAGGAATGAAGTGGCATCAACCCGGCCTTGGCGAAACCAAAAGTGAACAGGGCAAGCAGGGTCAACTGGGTGACCTGAGAAAAGGATCCAACTTTTCCGGTGTCGGCCAGAAAATCCATCGTGACCTGCCCACCGTCCAGCCAAACATAGCACCAACTCAGAGCGGGCAGCAAAAGACAAAGGGAGGTAAAGAGCAAATAACCCAGGTAGGTCCTTCCTCCGGTGCGGGCCTCCTTGTCCTGCATGTGGGTAACCAACGGAAAAGTGGAAACCGAGAGCATTTCATAAAAGAAATAGATGGTCAGCAGGTTGGCGGAGAAAGCCACCCCCATCGTGGCAGATAGGGAGAGAGCAAAATAGGAATAGAAACGGGTCTGAGCATGTTCATGCAAACCGCGCATGTATCCGATCGCATACAGCGAGGTGGCGATCCACAGAACCGAGGCGACGCAGGCAAAGAGCAAACCCGGTCCATCCACCCGCAGGAGCAAGGGCACATTAGTAAAGACCTGCCAGATTTGAAATTCAATGATCGCTCCGCTCAACACCAAGGGCACCATGGAAAGAACCACGGATGCCTGAATGCCTGCTGCCACAAATGTAAAAAGTTCGCGGAGATTGGCCCGCTTTTCTCCTGCCCATATAATCCCAATCATCCCCAACCAGGGAGCCAGAAACGCAAGTAAAGGACGAATATCCTCGACGATCCAGGGAGCGATCAAATCAACGGAGGAAGCAAGTCCTTCAGCTACTAAAGGAGGGTTCATGGGAGATCGGTTCCTTTCGGCAGGTCAAAGGGTTCAAGGAAAATTTCGATCTGGTTGACCACATCCTGGTTGTAGATTCCGATGATCAAAACGACCGAAGCGGCCAACAGGAGCGGAATGAGCATCGAAAGCGGTCCTTCATCAAACTTGGTCTGTTCAGCGGTCAGGCCGAGATCTCCGTGGCCATGCCCGAGGTTCTTTCCTTCCTCATTAACCGCCAAATGAATGCGTTCGATCAGACGGAAAAACAGCACCACCATAACCATGGTCGAAAACATCAGCACCACCAAATACTCCCAGCGTTGGGAAACCATGCCCCCAGTGATGAGGTACCACTTGCTGAAGAACCCGCAGGTCGGAGGAAGCCCGATGATTGAAAAACCGCCCACAAAGAATCCGAACATAGTCAGGGGCATCTTCGCGAAGAGGCCGCGCAAACCATCGAAGTGGGTGGTCTTGGCCTTTCGCAAAATCAGACCCGCTCCGAGGAACAGGCAAAGAGTCATGCAGGCGTCACTGATGATATGAAAGATCGAACCGATCAACCCGTAGTAGTTGTAAATCCAAACCCCCCCGACCATATAGCCAACTTCCGCAACGATCAGGTAAGCCAGCATGCGCTTGATCTCTCTTTGGGCCAGAGCCATGACCGCGGCACACACAATCGCCACCACCACCAACCAGGGCATAAATTCGGACCAGAGTGTGGATTCGAAGGAAAACTCCACTCCAAAGACAGTTAGGATCATACGGATCATAACATAAATCATTACCTTGGTCACCAAGGGTGCCAGCAAACAGGAAGTAGTGGTCGGTGCATTGCAATAAGCATTGGGCAACCAGGCGTGAAAAGGGAAGAAAGCCATCTTGATCAAGATACCCAAACCGATCAGAACAAAGGCAACCTGCATGCTCGGAGAATCCATCATTCCATTGGCCTGAATCACCTCCTGCACCCCAACCATGTTCAGGGTTCCGGTCTTGATGTAGACATAACCCACCCCGAGAAGATAAAGAGACGCTCCGATGGTTCCGAGGATGAGATAATTGAAGGTGGCCGCAGCCGCCCGGTTGGTACCCATCGCGATCAAACCGTACCCGGTCAAAGCCGCCACTTCGATCAGCACATACAGGTTGAAGGCGTCCCCGGTCAGGCAAATTCCTGCAAGACCGGTGATTTGCAAAAGAAAGAGAACATAGAACAAAGGCTCCTTGCCTGGAGTCTCCTCCCGAACCGGAATCTTGGAATAAAGGGATACGATCAGACCGACCCCAAGGACCACCAAGGTGATCAGTGCACCAAGCAAGTCGGCTCGAAACTCGATTCCCACTCCCCGGGGGAAAGCGTCAAGCGTCCAACCGCCAAGCAGGTAGGAGACTTCATGAATGGGAGATTGCACGGCCTGCATCAAAGTCTCCGCTCCTGCCCAAGTCGCCCCGAGCATGGAAAGTCCGGAAATCGGATAACACAGCTTGCTGTTCTTCATCCCCACCAAAGCACAAGCAACCGCTCCGAAAAGCGGGAAAATGAAAATCCAGGCAATCGCGTTCTCCATCATGCTTCCTTTTTCTTGCCTCCTCCGGAACTGGGTTTACGGCTGGCCGGTTTCTTTTTGGCCACAGACTTGGATTTGGAAATTGTGGATTTCCTTGAATTTGACGCTAGAGTCTTGGAGGCGGAGCCACTTTTCTTGGTAGGAGTTGCCGTAGTCTTTTTCGCATAGGCTGTGCCCTTCCCTTTCTTCGAAGGGGAAGGTTTTGTAGACTTCAGTGGAGATTGGGATGTGCGGGCATCGACCCGTTCAATCTTGGTCAACAACTCATCCTCTTCAATGGTTCCATATCCCTGGTAAATCCGTTGAGTTAGAGCCAAGGCCAAACCTAAAGTCGCGACTCCCACCACAATCGCGGTAAGCATCAGAACATGAGGCAGGGGATTGGCGTACTGTTTGATTTCCTCATCCTTCAAGGCCACCGGGCCATGATGGGCTTTGGACTCCTCCCCACCCTCTTCCGGGTGATGGTGAACTTCGCCGTGGGGATCATGTTCCGCCTTGTAAATGGGGATGGTTGCTTCCTCCTTCACTGCGATGGAAACATAAAAGAGAATGATCGCAGTCTGAAAGATCGACATCCCAATCAGCTTCTTGATCAAATTCCGCTTGGAAATCATCGCATGCAAACCAATCAGGAGCAGAACTACATAGATAAAATAGTTCAGTCGCTCGATCAGCAACTCATTGACTATGGCACCTTCCTCAAACATTTCCATTCAGTCTAGACAGCGCTCAGAGACCGCTTTTCAAACGACCCTCCGAGGAAAGGTTCGCATAGAGTGCGAACATGATTGCAGTGACCGTAAAACCCACACCGATCTCGACCCCAAGCATGGCATGGTAACGAGCCATCTCCCGGGAAACTGGAAGTACTTTTTCGAGCTCCGCATAATCCAGAAACTCTCCGCCTAGAAGCATCGAAAGAAAACCAATACCCCCGTAGAGAACGATTCCCAAGGCTGCAACCAGGATGCATCGCTCCATTGAAAACCTGGCCAAAGCCACATCGAGATCCCAAGCCAGGGCCACCAAAATGAAGCTTGCTCCCATGACCACACCACCCTGAAACCCACCCCCCGGACTGACATGTCCGTGAGCGAGAACATAAAAGGCAAAAATTTGAATAACTGGCACAATCAGCCGGACCGTGTTGGTTACGATCAGATCCGGTTCAGCCTCCACCTCGTGTTCTCTTTTCCCGCTCCGGCGTCTGCCTGAGCCTTTAAGAATCGCCAGCACCGCCATTCCGGCAATGAAGACCACCACGGTTTCGAACATCGTGTCAAAACCCCGATAATCCGCGAGCACCGCGGTCACCATGTTAGGCACCTCCGTATCCACCCCAGTGCTTTGAATAAAATGCGAGGAAACCGGAGAAGTGGAAGCAGGAGAAGCGGGATCTCCCCACTCTGGAAAGTCCTTCGCGGCAAAGAGCAAAAGCCCTCCCACTGCAACCACCGGTATCAGAGAAATCAGCTTCATCAATCGTTGGACTTTCTCTTAAGGTTAAAAATTGTGGCCACCATCACCACCGTACTTATTCCCGCACCCACAGTGGCCTCAGTGAAGGCGACATCCACCGCTCCCATTTCCGCCCAAAGCAGGCACATCAGAAAACTGTAAATGGCGAAAACCGCCGACGCAGTGATTAAGTCACGGGCCCGTAAGGCAGTCAGAGCCGCGACCACCAGGAGAAGCAAAATGAAGGTGTTGAACAACTCCAAGCCCATCACTTTTTCCCCCTTCTTTTCTTACGCTTTGACTTTTTCAGGTCATCCTCGGTCAAAGGCATTTCATCATCTTCAAAGGCAGCCCGCATCAGAGCATGGGAACTGGTCGGACTGGTCAGGTAAATGAAAAGCACCACCGCCATGATCTTGATAAAAAGCAGCCAGCTCACCACGGAAAAATCCTCCATCGTTACGCAGGCGAAGCCGGCCAGCATCAGCATAGTCGACAGGGTGTCACCCTTCCCCGCCGCATGCATCCGGGTGTAAAAGTCGGGGAAGCGGACCATACCCACCGCAGCTCCGAGAAAAAAGACCAGCCCCACCACTCCCATGAGAATTCCCAGCAATTTGAGAACCAAGAAGCCGTCCGCCTGATCCGGGATATTTGCCAGGACAGGCATTGCTTGCTGACTCCAATCGATCATGCCTTGGCCTTTTCCTTTCGTTCCCGGGCTTCCATCTCCTTCAGGGAAACCGTCCGGTTCAGGTAGCGTGAGACCACAATCGCTCCGACGAAGTTGAGCAGCGAGTAAGCCAGAGCAAAGTCCACGAACATCTCGACACGTCCATAGACCGTCCCGATGATCACCAGAATGACCGCCGTTTTAGTACCAATCACATTGACCCCGAGAATGCGGTCGAATTCGGTCGGCCCCACCCAGATTCGATAGACAATGGGAATCATCAGAATAAACAGGGCGGCCCCCATCACGATGGCAAACCAGTAGGTCATCGGCCTTTCAGCACCTCCGGTTCGAACACCTCCGCCACTTTTCGCTCGATCGCCCCCTCAAGCAGATCATCCTCCAAAAACTGGCTCATGGTGTGTACATGAACAATGTCACCACGGATCAGCATAGTGATGGTGCCCGGAGTCAGGGTGATGGAATTGGCAAAGACAAATTTTGCGAAATCAGTCTTGAGGTAGGTCTCAATGGTGACCACCCTCGGGGCCATTTCTTCGTAGCCCTTGCGGGTCATTGCGAGCTTGAACACATGCAGGTTGGCTTTGACCACCTCCCAGGTGATCCAAGGGAGGTATTTGAGAAAAGCCCAAGCCTCCCGAGCCCTTTCCTTCAAGTCCTTGCTCCGGTCCTTGAAAAGCAAATCCTGGGATAGCCAGGCCACCACCGCACAGGACACCAAACCCAGACCCAAATGAAACGCATCGAACTTTGCGGACAGCACAATCCAATTCAGGAAGAGCAGAAGGAATATAGCTATTGGATACACGTAAAGTTCAAATACTTAAAAAGATGAAAGTTTGAGAAAAAGAGATTTTGCTTGTGGGGCAACCCCGAACGGAAAAAACTTTTGGCAAAGCACTCGGATACTCTTGTTAATCCGATGCGTACGGAGTGATCCAGGTTTCGGATGCGTAGTCGTAGAAGGAGGGGCTTGGCTGAGCCGCCAACTGGCTGAAATAGAGCCACCCCCCCGCCTGATCGCCGGCAGGAGCCCGATAAACGAAGGGAAAAGTATTCGCCTTGGTCCACAACCAACCCATTCCCGGTTGGTAGTACCAATCCCATGTGTAGGGATGAGGCTTATCCAATTGATCCAAATAGGTCACCAGAGCGAGACCCTGCGAGGCCAAATCCTCCTCCACCTTGAACAATCCTTCGGCCTTCCCGGCGATCCAACCAGCTTGGTTATGCGCGGATCCCGAAGCGTTTCTTTCCAAGTCTGTGAATAGACCGTAAATCGACGGATTGGCCTGCACATAAGCAATGCCACTGGCATTGCCATACCCTGTTCCAAGGGCGTATTGTGATGCTCCCGAGGCGTTCTTTTCCCCTTCCGTGTAGAGCGAATAAGTCGACGGGTTGGCCTAGCAATTAAACAGTGTCTACTCGATCGAAAACAGGATATCCTGCCCTAAATGTGGCGCTTGGGAAAACACTCATTGCCTCCGCATGGGTAGACGGCGAATTGAATGATGATGAAATGGCTTGCCTGAAGACATTGGTACTGCAAATGCCTAAAATCACTTTTGAGGATTGGAGAAAGCTTAAAATCTATCTCGCTTACTCGATCAATAAAAACGAACAGGCTGCCATTGTTGACGACTTTATTGACAAGGTCTACAACAAGGGACATCAAACTCTTGCATGGAATGCATTGCTACAAGTTCTTCAGGCTGATGGAGTCATCACCATCGAGGAAAAGATCTTTGCACACGAACTGCAACATTCGCTCAAGGAAAGCTCGAATAAATTTTTAAGAAAACTAAAGTATTTCTTCTTTCATGCCCAAATTCAAAAGGAACCGGTTTGGAAAGGTAAGCTTAAGGGTAGGGATAAGTTCATTCACGAATTTTTTGACAACCCGGTCTATTTTATATTCCGCAAAGCCCTCTTAAAAGAAGACTTTATCGTTACGCAGTCGAAACCTGAACTGCAGAAGATTTGCCTATTTGCCGCTATTCTCTGTTGGATTGCCAATGAGGATTCTCGAATTGATTTAACCGAAAAAGATTTCATCATAGAAACTCTAACGGATATTTGCGGATTGAACCAAGATATTGCCAACTGCATCTTGCAAGTTGCAAACTCCATTGACATTTCGGAACTGCAACTGAGTCAGTTGGTCCGCTCGCTGGGTGACGCAACCGAAGAGGAAGAGCGACATAAACTCTTTATGATTTTGGCTGAGATGGTCAGCATTGACAAAATTCTCACCACACACGAATGCGAGTGTCTGCGGACCGTCGCTTTGTATTTGGAAATTCGGAAGTCAGTTTGGTACAAGGCTATGGAAGACATCAATCTTAAGACCACCTTCAGTTGAGAATGTAGGAACCC
>OZSS01000938.1_pt1 | contig 13873 bp, 14 predicted proteins | sample 1779911 | NCBI WGS metagenome assembly OZSS01 (sample SAMEA2603589, study PRJEB24840) | metagenome | biome: Water; feature: Photic zone; material: Seawater sample | place: Mediterranean Sea | collected 2013-11-12 | depth 10 m | reverse complement strand
GTGCAGGGCACTGGGTTCAGCAGGAAAAACCTAAAGAAGTAAATAAGTTCATTTTGGATTTTCTCTCAGAACTTTAATAGAAATGGAGGCCATTAAACTGACTAGAGAAATGAACCTGATCCAAGACATTGATACCCCAGCGATTGTTGTAGATCTGAACATTGTTAAAGAAAACATAAATACTTATCAAAAATATTGTGACGATATTGGTATTAAATTACGACCTCACATAAAGACGCATAAACTTCCAGACCTTGCCAAATTACAGATAAGAGCGGGGGCTATAGGGGTAACAGCTCAAAAAATTAGCGAAGCCGAAGCCATCATCTCCGAGGGTGGAATTGATGATGTCCTTATTACCTACAATATAATTGGAGATGAAAAATTAACGGCTCTTCGAAATTTATCAAAGAAAGTGAAGGTTTCCGTCGTAGCTGACAGCTCTTTTTGCGTCACTGGCTTGTCCAAGGCATTTGAAGGAGCTGAGGATCCTTTACCTGTATTAGTGGAGTGTGATACCGGAGCCAACCGTTGTGGAGTCATAAGTCCTCAGGAAGCATGTGACTTGGCTGTTTTGATTAACAAGAGTCCAGGGCTAGTTTTCAACGGCTTAATGACCTACCCTCCTACTTCCCAAGCTCAAAAAATTAATAGCTTTTTATCTGACGCAAAAAAACTAATTGAAGAAAAAAATATCACTGTAAATACAGTTTCAATCGGTGGCTCGCCAGACATGTGGAAAGTCCAAGATATTCCCATTGCAACAGAGTATAGAATTGGAACATACATATTCAATGATCGATCCCTTGTTGAAAAAAAAGTTTGTTCAGACGATAAAGTCGCTTTGAGTGTTTTAGCCACTGTGGTGTCAATTCCAACAAAAAAAAGAGCAATAATAGATGCAGGGTCGAAAGTATTGACTTCTGACCTTTTTGGAATGAACGATCATGGCTCTGTAATAAACTTTCCTGAACTCAGAATTACACAACTAACAGAAGAGCATGGCACAATTATAAGTAATAAAAACATAAATTTAAAAATTGGACAAAAGATCCAAATATTGCCCAATCATGCTTGTGTGGTAACTAACATGCTAGATGAGATAAATCTGATCACCGAAGCTAAAGAATTAAAAAAAGTAAAAGTTATTGGTAGAGGCAAAGTCTGGTGACTTTAAAATTTAACAACGAACTTCTTTTTAAATAAACAATCAAGTTCACAGGAAAAAACATCATCTTTATTAATATCATATGCGTCTGTGATAGTACCCGTTGTTATAGGCCCATTTAGGACTAACCAATCTGAGTTTTTTTCGCAAAATTCTATGTAAGATCTCAAAGCAGCTAATGGACTTTTTTCTAATATATTAGAAGACTTTCCCTGCTCTAGAATATTGTTGTTTTTTCTCAAAGTAAGATTAAACTTCTTTAATTCATCTATTATTGCAACCCTATTGTTTTCATCAGATGGGATTTCCGCTTCCTCTAAAATTTTATATTGGCCATGCAAACCAAATCCAGCGACTGTATCGGGTAATTTAAATATCCATCCTGCGTAGATACTCTGTACTAACTCAACCCCAATTCCAAAACTCTCACAACAAGAAATTAAGTCCATATCACTCATTTCACTATGTGGCCTTCTTCTTAGTTTAAAAAAGATCTCAGGCTCAAACTTGGGTTCAAGGAATTTTTCTGGTGAAAATAATCGTTCTTTGCTTAACACCGTGGTGGAGTACATGAAGCCAAAGATTGGGGCGTTGACAGAGTATTTTTCCCAAATTGATTTGTTAGTAAATCCCACTTTTATTCCTAAAGCATTTTCTTTTTTACCCTCACGGATTTCTTTTATCTCTAAAGCAATTCTGTAGGCATCCGACAGAGAGAAATTTGGGATAGTACTGCTTGGTAATTGAGCTTGAGATGCATCTTCCAAGCAGTTAATTAAATAATTCGAAATGTTTTTGCTCATGGGAAAAATACCGGGTTAGCATTCGGTCTCCATTGAACAAATTTCTTTTGAGATTTATCGAACATTGTGGATTCAATAAAAGCTTCTAGCCAACCCTTAAGTTTTTTCCATCCAAACTCGTTAAACCAGCTTATATCAATGTTTGCAAATTGCCTGACAAATGGGAATATAGCCACATCAACTAACTTAGGTTGTTTCCCAAAGAGAAAGTCACCCTCTATTTTTTTATCAAGATCAATCAAATAATCTATCGCTAATCCCCTGCTGACTTTATTGTCATTTTGTGGATAACGAGAGGCATATTTAGTTTTATCTAAATTGGGCTTAAATTTATTCTCTACGTCATCAATCAAACTATACCCTTCAGCAGGCATATCTAACCAACGATCAGGGTCATTTTTTCTTAATGCCCAAATCATGATATCGATACTTTCATCAATTATTTTTTCCTTTAACTGAAGGCATGGAACAGTTCCAGAAGTTGAAACACTCAAAAATTCGCTCGGTTTGTCTTTTAATACGATTTCTCTTAATTCCACATCTATATTAGCTGCTATAAGTGCCCATCTGGCTCTTATAGCATATGGACATCTACGGAAACTATAAAGTATCGGAAATTCTTTACTCAAAAAAAACCCCTTTAATATTCTGATAACTAATCAACACCTAATCCAACTCCATAGGAAGACTGTTATCCATAGCCCATTCGCTAAGAGAATTATCGTACACTTTCAATTTCTGAAAACCAAGTTGGTATAAAACAAAAGCATTCAAGGTGGCAGCAATACCCCCGCCGCAGTAATTAAGTATCTCACTTCCTTTTGTGATATTATATTTTGCGAACACAGACAAAGCCTCTTTTGGTGATTTTAGCATGTGTGTATTTATATCCATAAGATCACTAAATGGAATATTTATACTACTTGGTATTCTACCTGGTCTTCCATAACGGGTGCTTTCTCCATTGTGAATATCACTCGTTAGCGCATTAATTAAAAAACAACTATTGTCATTCATAGCATCTAATGTTTGTTCTTTGCCTACAAAAAAGCTTTGATGTTTAGACTTCGAGAATACTGTTTCAGAATAAATATTTTCACCAGACTCAAGATCATAATCATTTCGTTTCCACTCTCTCAAGCCACCGTTTAATACGCTAACATTGTTATAGCCTAGCATATAAATCATCCACCACACCCTGGTGGCCCATTGAAGACCGTTTGTTGAATATAAAATAATATGGTGTGGATCACCAATTCCTAGCTTACCAAAACTACTACTTAAGCTTTCAACGTCAGGCAAAGTAAATTTGAATTGACTTTCTGTGTTCGAAATTTGGTTTTGAAGGTCTATAAATGCTGCACCAGGAATATGCTTTTCTAAATAATCTTTATAACCACTTTCAACGTCGTAAGGTTTAGAGGGGTGTTCATCCGTATAGTGCAAAAAGGTTGTACAGTCATAAATGCGTACCTTCTTATCTGCCAAATTTTCCTTGAGCCATTCACATGTTACTATTGCTTCCGGATACTTCCATTCTACTTCTGTTTTTTCCATTTCGCTGTATTAGGGAATAAGATATATACTTCCCCCACCCTTTCTAGTTTCTAATGTGTCATGTGCACTGGATGCATCTTTTAAATCAAATGGCAAAAAGTCAGATACTTTAATGACGCCATCTTCAAAAGCTTTAAATACGGCAGACGCCATTTTTTCATAGTTTTTCCTATTTCCAAAATAATGAAAAAGTATAGGGCGAGAAATAGAAAGTGATTTCTCAGCCAGAGTAGTCATTAAAACTGGTTTAACAGAACCTGACGATTGACCAAAGTTAATTAAATATCCACAGGGTGCTAATGATGCCAAAGAAGACTCAAACGTATCATTCCCAACAGAGTCGAACACTATATCAACACCTGTTCCATCCGTTACTTCCAGAATTTTCTTGCTAAACTCTTTATCACTTGAAATAAAAGTCTCAAAACATCCATTCTTTTTTGCTTGCTCGATCTTCTCTTGAGATCCAACACTCCCAATTACTTTAACACCGATTGAAGAAGCCCATTGGCAAAGTAAGCGGCCAACACCACCAGACGCTGCCGTTACCAAAATTGTTTTTGATGAATCAACTGATGTTATTCGGTTCATAAGCATTTCTACTGTCATTGCTCTTAGAAAATTTGTTGCTACTAATTCATCACTTAAAAAATCAGGTATCCTAATTACTTTTTCCTGGGAAATATTTATATGTGTCGCGTAGGCCCCATATTCTCTTGTGCAGAAAGTTACTCTTTCACCTACTTGAAAGTCTTTAACATTATTGCCAATTTTTTCAACTATTCCGCTAGCTTCACAACCCGGTATTCCTGGAAGAGCTAAAGTTTTATACAACCCTGATCGAACATAAACGTCATGATAGTTAACACCTATAGCGGTATTTTTGATTTGAATCTCATTAGCCAATGGTTCATTTAAGTCCATATCCTGATAGCACAAGACTTCAGAGGAACCATACGAATTAATAACTGTTGCTTTTGACAATTTTTTCTCCAATTAACTTGTTAAAAGTTTAAAATAATTTAAGCTTACATTCTTTGCACGCGACCTATCTTATTTTTTTTAGACGGGAATTTATATATGAAAATCTTACCAGAAATAGACAAAATATCCAATGAACTAACAAATATCTTTAAAGATCTCCACGAGCATCCAGAATTAGGTTTCGAGGAGGTTAGAACATCTAAAATAGTAAAAGAGAAGCTTCAAGATTATGGGGTGGATGAGATACACACAGAGATTGGAAAAACAGGCGTAGTAGCTGTTATCAATGGCAAACAACAAGGCGGCAATCAAATTGGGCTTAGAGCTGATATGGACGCCCTTCCAATAGAAGAAACTACTAACCTCAATTACGCATCAAAGAATCTAGGAAAAATGCACGCTTGTGGCCATGATGGACATACAACGATGTTGCTAGGGGCAGCTAAGCATCTATGTGAAACTCGAAACTTTAAAGGCAAAGCTGTCTTAATTTTTCAACCAGCTGAAGAGGGTATGGGTGGAGCTCGTCTAATGCTGGAGGAAGGATTATTTGAGAAATTCCCTTGTTCTGAAATTTATGGAATCCATAATTCTCCAAATGGCAGACATAGCGAGATTTCTATTTGCAAAGGCAAAGCCATGGCAGGCGCTTCATTTTTTGATATTAAAATTAATGCAAAAGGTAGTCATGCGGCAATGCCTCATCAATCGATAGATCCAATAATTATTTGCTCAAATTTGATCGATCAAATGCAAGCTATAGTTTCAAGGAATACGCCACCTCTTGAAAGTGTCGTGTTGTCAATAACACAAATTCATTCCGGCTCGGCTTACAATGTGATCCCTGAAGAGGCAAAACTTTGTGGCACAATACGTTATTTTTCGAACGAAGTTTATGCGTTAGTAGAGGAGCGTGTAAAGGCAATATGCAAGGGACTGGAAACGGCATACAATGTTGAAGTTATTCCTGATCTGCGAAATACTTTTGATGTTCTCAATAATGATGATCAGCTTAGCGATTTCTATATGGATGCCGCGGAAGAAATTGTTGGAGGAGACAACATAATTAGAGACGCAGAACCTGCTACTGGATCAGAGGATTTTGCAGATATGTTGAAGCATGTGAAAGGGGCATATTGCAGAATAGGTCATAAGGGGACTCAACCACTACATAGTCCAAAGTTTATATTGGACCCAGAAATAATTCCAGTTGGCGCGTCGGTTCTGGCAAGATTGGTAGAAAAGCAATTACCAACTGACTGATTTATATGGGTCAATTTATTTAGCCAAGACCCCCGTCTTTATATTATAGTCAACCGCGATCTGGTAAGTCGGGTCGTCATCGCTGTCAACCATAAGCTGGCCTGTCTTTGTCAAGAGGTCATGACAATCACGGCTTAAGTGACGTAATTTCACCTCTCTTCCAGAACTTTGATATTTTTCAGCAATATCTTCAATAGCTTTCAACGCCGATTGATCAACTACCTTTGACTTAGCGAAATCTAGAATAACTGTTTTCGGGTCATCATCTGGTTTGAAAATTTCAACAAAGCTTTCGACAGATCCAAAAAAAAGAGGTCCTTCAATATCATAAACCTTAGCTCCCTTTGTTCTTATAGAGGAGCGTTCAACGGCTCGTATCCTTATAGCGGAGTTCCAGGCAAATACTAAAGCAGAGACTATAACACCCACCAAAACAGCGACAGCTAAATCTTCGAGAACTGTGACAACAGTTACCAAGACGATAACAAGAGCATCTGATTTTGGAATTTTGGTAATTAAGCTGATAGAATTCCAAGCAAAGGTACCGATTACCACCATGAACATAACGCCTACTAAAGCGGCTATTGGTATTGCCTCGATGAGAGCGCTACCATATAAAATAAAAAAAAGTAGAAAAAGGGAGGCTGCCGTAGCAGCAATTCTTGTTCTTCCTCCTGATTTAACATTAATCATAGACTGACCAATCATCGCACATCCGCCCATGCCACCAAAAAACCCGGTAATGGTATTTGCAGCGCCTTGCGCCATGCACTCCTGTCTCGTTCCACCTCTTTTATTCGTGATTTCCCCAACAAGGTTCAGAGTTAAAAGACTTTCAATTAATCCGATAGCAGACAGCACTATCGCGTAAGGGAAAATAATATATATAGTTTCTAAGTTAAGAGGAACCATCGGAATAGAAAAAAGTGGCAACCCACCCGCCACCGGAGCGAGATCTCCCACGGATGGAACAGGAATATCAAAATAAATAACAACTAGGCTGACAATTATTATTGCTGCTAAAGGTCCAGGCAATAGTCGTGTAATTTTTGGAGTAAGCCAAATTAAAACCATCGTTACACAAACGATTAAAACTGAAGTACTTAATAGTATTCCACTCATCCACTCTAATTTACCATCTGCTGTTTCGGTTTGAAATTGTCTGATTTGAGCGAGGCCTATGACTATTGCGAGCCCATTAACAAAACCCAACATCACTGGTTGAGGAACCATCCTAATAAATTTTCCTAGCTTGAAAATGCCAGCAAGTATTTGAAGTATACCCATAAGAACCACTGTTGCAAAAAGATATTGAACGCCGTGCTCGGATACAAGAGAAATCATTACTACGGCTAGGGCACCAGTCGCACCAGAGATCATTCCTGGTCTTCCTCCAAAAAGGGCAGTAACCAAACCAACAATAAAAGCTGCGTACAAACCAACAAGAGGCTCCACTCCAGCAACAAAAGCAAAAGCAACTGCTTCCGGAACTAATGCTATAGCTACCGTAAGTCCAGCGAGTATCTCAACTCTCAATAGTGAGATAGAGAGCTGGTTACTAAGAGAATTATTTTGATAGCGCTCAGCTAATAACGAAATTGCTGTTTTTATCACTGGCTGCCTCATTAATGGTTTAAAAAAAATTTGTACCACTTAATATGGACTTTAGAGAAATATGTAAAGCCTGTTTTCTCTATTTAGATAGAATAGAAAACTTTTGTTTGGACTGATTAAATCACTTGCCAGTTAAAAATACCCTCAATTGATGAGCTAGTTGATAAAAAAATCCTATCTTCGCGGCTCCAAAAAGAGGAGCGTTTTCTACATTTTTGGAATGAAAAAGATTTATCAAAAGTCGATTATATAAGAACACTGGTTACCGTAGCATCTGTTTCAAATAATCTTTCGTGGATCTTTTTCTCTGCTTACCAATGTGCAATTAGATATCATTTCAAGCAAAAAATAAGAGGAACTATTTCTCTAGCAGTTAGAGAGAACTCTCATGCTCCTGTAAAAGCTTCTTTTGATAATAAAAAAAATATATTGTCACTAAGTGGTAAGAAATCTTGGTTGGTTAGCACAAATGTAGAAACGATACTATTGTTTGTAAGGTTAAAGAAACCTATCGAATTACCACTCAACAACAGTACGTGTTTATTAAACTCAATTTTAGTTCCAATTTATAAAGAAAAGTCTGCAATTCGCAAAACGTTCGAGAAAACAAGATTTTTAAAAAATTTAAATCAAGGCAATTTAACGTTAGAACATACACAAATTTTTTCCAAACATATTTCTTCTGGGAAAAAAATTCGTGGTTTCGGGGCCTCAGAACAATTTTTTGTTATGCTCTCCTTAGGAATATATTTTGTTAATACGGTTAAAAGTCCAAAACTAAAGAGAAGCTTCTATGTTACAGTAAAAGCTTTGATTTTAGATTTCAACGCACGAAAAACCCTCAAATTAATAGTAAAGCATCATAAGAAAACGCTAATTAAATTGATAAACACTTTCGAAAAACTACCAGAAAGAAAAACAATAATTAATTGGGATACTGATAAAAACATTTTTAAAAACATGTTGAAGTGAATCATTACAGTTCAAAAAATAAACCTTTATTTTCATTAAAAATTAAATTATAGTAAGAAAAGAATAGTGGAGATAGATTATGAAGCTCAAAATTTTATTAGCTGCGGTCGCCTTTTGCTTAAGTTCTGCTTCCTTTGCTGGAGATCTATTAGGATGGAACCATAGTTGTTGGGACAATAAGACAGCATTGTTCACAGATAAGATGAATAAAGCAATAGAAGTTGCGTCTCTAGACAGAGAAACTCTATTGAAGGTTGATCAATTGACAACAGAGTGCCATTACAATGTCAATTTAGGCCTATCTACTTACGAAACAGATACGTGCAAAAAAGCATTAGAGATGGTTGGAGTAAACTAGTTAACTGATATTTTTTCTTGGTCAATTTCTACCAATACTCTCCATAAGGACGTAATTCGACGCGGAATGACCATGCAGATCTGTCTTGCTTTACGACCTTGAAAACCTCCTCAGCTATATGTTTTGGAGAAGCAAAAAAATTATCTGGTTTATCTGGGGCAAGTCGCGGTCGGGTTCTGGGTGTGTCAATCAACGCGTCTATAATAATATAGGCCACATGTATTCCTTTTGGTCCAAATTCTCTTGCCATAGACTCTGCCAGTATCTTTTGAGCTGCTTTAGACGCAGCAAAAAAACCCCAACCATCTTTTCCTCTTTCTGCAGCCGTATTACCAGTAACAATAATTGTGCCACTCTCTCTTTCTAACATTTTTGGAAGAGCCATCTGTGACAAAATAAGCAATGCAGTTGTGTTAACTCTAAAATTTTTTTCCAAATCTTCGTAGCTCAAATCAAGGATGGGTCCTCGCGTTCCCAATGGAGCATTATGTATCACCACCTCAGCTGGTCCAAGATCCGTTAGTATTTTATTTATTGTTTGTTTAAAATCTTTAATGTTGCCTACATCACAAGGATACGCGGTCGTATTGTTGTACTTTTTTTCCAAATTTTTGAGGTTGTCTTCAGTTCGAGCGATCATGGCAACGTGGTAGCCATTCTCAGAGAAGTAACGCGCAATTTCTGCGCCCGTTCCACTTTCCGGTCCAACGCCCGTTAAAATGCATAATTGTTTATCCATCTCATTTAAACCTTCTATCTAGTTTTTTATGCCACGCTACAATTTCTTCAAATTCATCAAACTTCATTTCAATGGCAATGGCGCGCTGTACCACTTCATATCCGGTTATATCAGCAATACTAAGTGTATCACCCGCTACATGAGTCGTTGTCTTCAAATGAGCGTTCAGTCTCTGAAACAATATTCTGCATGACTCAACTCCCCATTCCGCAATTGCAGGAAATTGAGGCAAGTCGTTCCTTGTTCCCGACAAAACCTTACCCTTAAACCTCTCGTACTTGTTTCTAATGCCATTCATAAGTGGTAAATATCCATCTATTTCTAGTCGTCTATTCCACATTTCTATGACTGCCCGCTCCTGAGAAGTAGTTCCGAATAGCTTTGCGGGCGCATTATTACTTTCTTCCAAGAACCTGCATATGGCCAGACTTTCAGAAATAACTATCCCATTATCCAATTCAAGGAAAGGAACACAATGGAATGGATTAAGAGAATTAAAAGGCTCTTTAAATTGTTCCCCATCTCTGACATTTAATTGGATTATAGGGACATTTATGCCGGTCTCTTTTAGAAAAATAGCTACCCTATTAGAAGATGGCGCAAGGTCAAATTGATAAAGTTTCACCGATATAGTTTCCTGATTTTTGATATTCAAGCATAGTTCAAATTATGAATTAAATAAATGCATAAATAAATATTTAATACTTTTCGTCGTTTAGTGTATTGGGATTATAGCTTTGGAATGTCGTTAACTATAAATAATGGCAGAGCAATTGGGTTTGCATTCGTTGCATTGAATCGTTCGTCAAATTTGATGAATGAAGCCATGGAACGCTTATCAACAGGAAAAAGAATTAACAAGGCGTCTGATGACCCTGCTGGAATTCGTCAAATAATGAAGCTTAATGCTGAGATCCAAGGAACAAAGATGGCATCGAGGAATGCAGCTGATGGACAGGCGTTAATTGATACTTTAGACGAAAGTTTATCTGAAGCGCAATCCATACTATTAAGGATGCGCGAGTTAACCATTCAAGCGATGAGTGACACAAATTCCTCTTCAGACCGCGCAGCATTAGATTTGGAGATATCACAATTAGGATTAGAAATTGATCGTATAGGTAGTACTACCTCTTTTGGAGGTAAATTAATATTTGATGGGAACACGCACTATCTTCAGATTGGAGCACGATCTGGAAATACACTGGAAGTTCAAGCCTACTCTCTGAGTGCATCAACTCTGGGTGTCGCATCTACATTAGGAGTTGTATCAGCACTGGGATCAAGTCAAAATTTAACAACCAGAGGTAATGCAGAGGTTTATCTGGGTTCGATTGATACTGCTATAAAAGATATTGCTGAAAAAAGGGGGGCTGCTGGAGCATTATCGAATAGGCTTGACTACACGATATCAAACCTAGAAAACATGGAATTAAATCTCTTAAAATCAAAAAGTAGAATTGAAGACGCAGATATTGCCGAGGAAAGCATGAAATTAGCGAAAGCTAAGATATTGCAACAAGTTGCAATAGCAATGATTGCACAAGCCAACGCAAGAACAAATTGGATATTAAAACTTTTGGAAAAATAGAAAAAGATGCTAAATAACTAAGATGCCAACAAAGATCGAAAAAGTGAGCGAATTTATTTTTCAATCACACCAACGTGGTGATACATTTTCAAATCTCGAAAATGATATGAAACCAAAAGATTTTGCCGAGGCCTACGACATTCAAAAGAGATTGAGGCAAAAGTTACCAAGAGGGCCTCTTGGGGGTTACAAAATAGCACTATCTTCAAAAATACAACAAGACTATCACAATATTACCCAACCAGTTTATGGCGGCCTCTTTAGAAAAGAAATTTTTAATAGTCCTAAAGTGATAGTGCTAAAAAACTATCATAGAATGAGCGTCGAGTTTGAATTGGCGTTTGAACTATCGGACCGTATAATAGATTCTAAAATTCATAGAAATCTAGAAAATATTTTTCCTGACATCTCAAATGTTATGCCTGCAATAGAGCTCGTAGACGATCGAGGAGCAAATTATGAGGGTCTAGATCCACTTTCTCTGGCCTGTGATAATGCATGGTCTGGTGGCCTAGTTCTAGGAGACCCTATCGAAGATTGGAAAGAAAAAGACTTTCTCGTTATGCAATCAACATGTGAATGGAACCACGAACCAAAAATAACGACAACCGTGCTAGATGCAAAGCCTTTTGAAAATCTTTGCTGGATAATTAATGAATTACACTCTTGCCAAAGTGAATTAAAACCGGGGATGATTATCATTACCGGAAGTGTATTCAAAGTTAGACAAGCAAAATTAGGTGATAAAATAAATCATATTCTTTCTGACCATGGCAAAGTAAGTATTGAGGTTGTTTAAAGCAATAATTTAATGGGAGATTATAGATGGATAGTGATATTAAATTAAAGGATGAATTAACCCAAAAAATAGGTGTTTTAACGCGTAGAGAAACAGAAGCTCGAATTATAGCACCATTTGTTGACGCCCTCATAAAAGCCTTCGGTAAAGAAAAAATAACACCGATTTTAGAAAAGACAGTCATGGAACTTGCACGTAATCAAGGATCATCTCTCGCTAAGGAGTATGGCAGCGATGTGTCTGCTTTTCTTGAAACATTAAAGTTCTGGACACAAGGAGGAGCTTTAGAAATAGATTTGCTTGAGAAAAGTGAAACAAAACTGGATTTTAATGTAACCCGATGTCGATATGCGGAAATGTATAAGGCATTAGGGATACAGGATCTTGGCGCTGTTTTGTCCTGTAATAGAGATGCCGCAATGATTGAAGGTTTTAACAAGGATGCCCGTCTTGATCGGGAGACAACAATAATGGGTGGTGGCGAGTGCTGTACCTTCCGATATACATTTGATAATACTAACGAGCAAGGATAAGTTATATTTGCAAAAGAGCTCCCTTAAATTTACCTATAAAGTCTTTTGTCTTTTACTAATTTTTCTTATCATACTTTCATTTGGAAAACTGAAGCTTTCTGAAGCTAACTTAACGAGCGTAAAAGAATTTGTTGGTGATACGCCGATCACTTTAACTTTTAAGGACAAAACAAAAAACAATGGCATAGTATTTTTAGCTCACGGATTTGCTGGATCCACGAGCTTTATGCGACCTATAGCTGTAGCCCTTGCAGAAGCAGGCTTTTTAACAGTTCGTTTTGATTTTTTAGGGCATGGCCGTCATTCGCAACCATATTCCGGAGACATCACGACCATCACAGGCGCCACGCAAAAGTTTGTTAATCAAACTAATGAGGTCATTTCTTATTATCTAGCTAAATATGAACACAATTTTTCAATGATTATAGGCCATTCAATGGCATCTGATATAATAATCAGGTCAGCCCTTTCTGATACCCGGGTAAACAGTGCTGTTGCTATTTCAGCTTATACTGATGCTCTAAAATCTGACAGGCCTAAAAATGTCTTAATATTGAATGGCCAATGGGAGCCTCAATTAAGAGAAAAATCTCTGGAAATTTTAAAAAGTATAGGAATTAAAAACCCAGAAGAGGGAAAAATATATGGAAGCCTAAATGATAATACAATTAGAAAAGTTGAGGTTATTAAAAATGCTGACCATGTAGGTGTTTTATATTCAATACGAACGCAGAAAGAACTATTGGATTGGATTAATTTCCTAAACAGAGACAAACAAGTGTTTATTGGCAATAATATTGGAATATGGACCGGTATTCTTTTTTTTAGTATTTTTTTTCTTGTTATATTTCTAATCAAATTTCTGGATCAGAATATTTCAGGGAAACACCGTCTTCGCTATATACGTTTTTTTTCTATAAACATTCTAGCTTGTGCACTGTCTCCTTTAATCTTGTACTACTTCAAAATTAATTTTGTTGAATTTCCTGCTCATAACCATCTAATCAATCAAATGATTTTAATATCAATAATTTTATCCTTTAGTATCCCATCTGCCCAAATAAGGGAGTTAGCAAAATCATTTGATTTTCGATTTTTTGCCATACTATTTATTTTATTTTGTATTTTATTTGGATCCATTTTGGATAACTATGTAAGTTCATTTCTTCTGACTGGAATTAGAGTTCCTATTTTTTTCTATTGTTTACTTGGCACCCTACCTTTGATGGTGCTGATGCAACTCTACTATGATAATTATTCAAATGGTTGGATAGTAGGCAACATCTTTAAATTGCTTCTAATCATATCTTTGTCAACTTCAATCTTGTTAGAAATCTCTCAACTGTTTATCGTAGGATACGCAATTATACTATTTCTCGCTTTTGCACTAATATTTGGGTTTTTAGCGAATATGGTAAGTAGAAAATACAACAACACGTTATCAGTAGGTTTAGCTAACGGAATAACATTGGCTTGGACATTTTCCACAGCC
>OZSS01000937.1_pt1 | contig 13882 bp, 20 predicted proteins | sample 1779911 | NCBI WGS metagenome assembly OZSS01 (sample SAMEA2603589, study PRJEB24840) | metagenome | biome: Water; feature: Photic zone; material: Seawater sample | place: Mediterranean Sea | collected 2013-11-12 | depth 10 m | reverse complement strand
TATAAAAAGTTATTACAAAAAAAAATAAACAAACATTTTTATCTAACTAATTCATATATTGCAAAAAAAATTGATGCTTATAGAAAAAAATTGATATCCGAATAAGCATAATTTTATTTTATTTAGAGGATTATTTTTAAATAAATTAGCTTCTTTAATATATCTTCTAACCATTTCAGATGATTTATGGCCTGTCATTGCCATAATACTTCTTTCTTCCACCCCAGACTCTGCAGCCGTTGTCGCAAAACCAGATCGCAAACTATGACCAGAATAATTTCTATTATCTATACCTGCTAAATTTAAATATTCTTTTATCAGTAAAGCTACAGTTTGATCAGTTAATCTTTTTTCTAATAGGTTGGCTCCTTTAGTAAATCTTCTAAATAATGGACCTGAGCTAATATTAGATAATTTAATCCATTTTTGTATCGATATCACAGGACAAAATAGAGGAGTATCAAAATAGGGTAGTCCTTTTGTAAAACCTTCTCCGTATTGGTCTGTTTTAGATCTTCTTATGTTGATTTTAAGTCCCTCAGTTACAAAATCCAAGTCTTCAAAGTTTAAAGAAACTAACTCTTTTCTTCTGAATGCTCCAGCAAAACCAACTAAAATTATTGATCTATCTCTTAATTTTTTTATTTCAGCTATACTTTGCTGATCAATCACATTAATAATTTTTTTTAAATTATTGATTAATAATGGTTTTTTTCCAATTTGAACACTTCCCTTTCTTCTTTTTATGCCCATTATATTTTCAACTATTGAAGGATGTTTAGTATCTAAATAATGACCTTTAAGTTTATGGATGACCCCAATTGAGACTAATCGACGTTTAAGAGTGCTTATTTTAATCTCTTTGGTTGAGAGATTTGTTAAGTATAATGAGACAATTTTTGGTTCTGTAGGTATCGACTTAAATCCATTCTTTATACAAAACAAACTAAAGTCATTAAAGTCTGATTTATATGCTCTTAAAGTATTTACTGCCTTAGAGTTTTTTAAGTTTATTAAAGTTTCTTCCTGTAATGCTTTTATATTCGTTGTAACATTATTCATAATTCATATCTATTACTATTGATAACCATTAATTATCGTTAGTAATATATTAAGAGTTCTCTAATGTCAAATAAAATAATTAATCATTTTTAATGACTATTAATGATGTTGCGAGCTCTATAAGGATGAAATATAATTTAAAGATGGGCATAGACGGAGTAATCGAACCAATATATTTTCTAATCACTTCGATTGGTTTTGTAATTTTGAGCTTTATTCAGTATAAAAAAACTGGAAAAACGATAGAAACGATCTATCTATCTATTTTATCTATTTTCTTTCTAGTTTGCTTCATTATTTTAAATTTTTATTGATGAAAGGTACTAAATTTCAATTAAAGGTCTGGAAATACCTTAAAACTATACCAAAAGGTAGTGTAAAAACCTATAAAGAGGTGGCAATTGCTTTAAAAAAACCTAAATCAGTCCGTGCTGTAGCTAATGCATGTGGAAAAAATCCTTATGCGCCCAAAATACCATGTCATAGAGTAATTCGGTCTGATGGAGGCCTTGGTGGATACTCTGGCAGAGGTGGAATTAAGACAAAGCTGCGTTTATTGAGATCTGAAAAAGTTGATATTTAAGGGCTTTTGAAGACTAATTTATGCTGAAAACACTAGTAATATCAACATTTTTTCAATAATTAGAGATATTTTTGCATAATTAGTATTATGCACCCTTTAGTTGTACCATATATCAAGATATACCTAAATAAAGCACCTCTATGGCCGTTTAAAACATATATTCTATAACTGCATTGCTCTATTTTTTAATGTTAACAAGGCTCATTTTAGTATCTAATTCCAAAGAATTTTTTATGAATTTTTGTTCCCCTCCTCACTTATTCAAATAAAATTTTGAATTTTTTGTATAATAAGCTAAAAAAACCATTGGTATTAAACAATTTAAAGTATGTTGCTTTAATTTCTCTATCACGATAGTTAATTTTCTTATTTAAACTGAATAATTTATGTAAATTTATCTTTATCAATTAAATTAAATAAATTAACAATTACAATAATTTATATGTATATATTAAAGTATTACTTTATATATTAGTAAATATTTATTTACTATTAGTTAGAACGAGTAAGTAAATATTCTCTTCTAGAAATATATAGCCCACTAAGAACGATAATAAATAAACCTAAATAAGTCCAATTATCAGGTAATTCATGGAAGAAATAGTAACTAATAAGTATATTTGTAATTATCTCAGTATAGCCTAAAGGAGCTAATTTAGATGCATCAGCATATTTGAGGGATAATATAAGGAAAAGATGCGCTACAGAGGCTATAAGGCCTATTAATGCCATTAAAATCCACTGATTTGAAGTGGGATTAACCCAAACAGAGGTCATAAATAGGCTTATTATGATAGTTCCTATCAAACCTGACAATAAAAGTGTTAATAAAGGATTATCAGATGTGCTCAATTTCCTAGTAATTATAAGATAAAACCCGTAGCAAATTCCAGTACCTAAAGCAGCCATAGTAGCCAAGTTAAGCTCAATAAAACCAGGTCTTATTACAATTAATGTTCCTATAAATCCTAAAGATACAGCGGTCCACCTTTTCAACCCTACTTTCTCATTTAAAAAAAATGGAGATAAGGCTGTAACACAAATTGGAGCAACAAAAGCTAAGGTTAAAGCTTTTGGAAGAGAAATTTCTGAAATTGCATAAAAGAATAAATAAGTAGAAAAAACAAAAATTAGTCCTCTGATTAATTGAAGTGCTGGTTTTTTTGTCCAAACTAAGGAATGCCTATAAAAAATAAGCATTAAAGATAATGTAAAAACTACAGTAAAAAAATATCTAGCCCATGTAATTTGAAGAACATCCATCGATGAACTTAAATATTTAGCAAAAGCATCCATTACTGGAACAATCATCCAAGCAGATGCATTTAATATTATTGCCTTCATGAAAGAAGGATATCGTTTAATAGAAGTACTTTAAAGCAAAGAATACAACAATTGGTAACGTTATAAATGACATAATTGTTGAAACCACGATCATACTTGCAATACTATCAACAATTTTTTTAGGTGAATACATTGAACCAATTAAATAAGTCAAAACAGCACTTGGCATAGCACATTGTATTAGAAATACACCTGCTGCAAAACCAGATAAATTAAATATTTTTATAATACCTAGTCCAATTAAAGGGCCAATAAAAACTCTACATATTGAAGAAATAAATGCAGATTTAAATGAAAAAACTTTTAATCTCGTAAGAGCTATACCTAAAGACATTAATATTAAAAATATTGCTGTATAAGCAGTAATCATAGTTGTATTCACTAAAAAAACCGGAGTTTCAATTTCATAATATATAAAGATAATTGAAATTATTATTGCATAGACAGGTGGGCTTTGAAGTAAAAGCTTAAAACTAAATTTTTTGCTGGCCAAGAAAACATTGATTGTAAAATGAAAAAATATAACTAATGAAGAAATGGTCGCTGCAATACCTAAGCCTAAATTACCATAAGCAAATAAGCAAATTGGCAACCCCATATTACCTACGTTTGGTAAAACAAATGGAGGCAGTTCTCGTATTATTTCTTTTTTTAAAAAAACTAAAAAGATTACACCTACTAAAGCAAAGGCAAATATTGCAATTAATGAATACCAAAAATACTCAATAAACATTGAAAATGTGACACCAGTGGTAGTGATAGCGTAAAAAACCATTGCAGGGCTTCCAATATTAGCAGCAAAATTTGTGATAAAAGAAGTATCTAATTTAGGATTTTTTTTACCAATAAAGTAACCAATACCCACCATAAAAAAAACAGGAAATAAAACTTCAAAAAGTTTAAAATAAATATCCATTAACCAAGCACTCTAATTAGTGTTGGTGTCTTTAAAATATTTTTATTTTTTTTAAATATCGATAAACAATTCTTAGAATTTATCTCAGAAGTTTTGTGAGTTATAATTACTATTGTTGCTTTATTTGTTTTTTTATCAGGTGTTTGAATAAGTCTTTTCACAGATATTCTATACTTAGCTAAACGATTAGTAATTTGAGATAAAACTCCAGGTCGATCCCTCACTTCAAATCTTAAATATAGTGAATTTATATAATTGTTTATATTATAAGATTTTAGTACTTTTAATTGCGCAAAGGGAATTCCAAAAGGTTTTTTAATATTCCCTCTAAGTATAGACAATAAGTCGGAAAGTAGAGAAGATGAAGTAGGACCAGGACCCGCACCTTCACCTTGTAGAAAAGTTTCACCAACTGGTTTACCTTCAAGAATTACTGCATTCATTACCCCGTTGACATTACCAATATAAGATTTTTTATTAACTAAACATGGGTGAACTGTTTCAAAAAGTTGATTATTTTTTAATTCTGCTATGCCAAGAAGTTTTATTCGTAAATCTAATTGATTAGCAATTTTAATATCTTTTAATTCAATTTTTTCTATCCCCTCCATTAAACATTTGTGCTGTGAAATTTTACTATTAAATGCAAGTGCAGATAAAATTCTTACCTTTGCAAAAGCATCAAAACCATTTAAATCTAATTTAGGATTGCCTGGTTCAGCATAGCCTAATTTTTGTGCTTTAATAAGAACATCATTAAATTTTTGATTAGAATTTTCCATTTCAGATAAGATATAGTTTGATGTTCCATTTAATATTCCATAAATCTTTGAGATCTTGTTTGTCGCTAATCCCTCCTTAATTGATCTTAAAATTGGGATCCCCCCTGCTACAGAAGCTTCAAACTCTAAGTTAACATTATTTTTTTCAGCTAATTTTGCTAGATAATTTCCATGTTTAGAAATTAAAGCTTTATTTGGTGTAATGACGTGAACTTTACTTTTTAAAGCTTTCTCTACAATCTTTTTAGATACACCGTCAGATAATCCTATTGCCTCAAATAAAATATCGACTTTATGTTTTTTAAGTATGTCAAAAGGATTAGTGTAAAAAATTCTCTTATTAATTTTAAATTTTCTTTTCTTTTTAATATTTTTTGCAGATATTGCGACTACATTAATTTTTGTTCCTGTTTTTATTTCAATATTTTTTTTTTTGTGATTTAACTCATTAAGCAGATAAATACCAACTTGTCCTAAACCAACTACAGCAATATTATATATTTTTTTCATTTATTAATATCAGGATAATTACTTTTTTTCGTATAGTCTTCTATATATAATTTATACTCTTCTAATGTCATTGTGGTTATATCTTTTGATTTTTTTAATATTTTTGAAAGTTTTTTTTGCTCGTCTTTCTTCTTAATAGAGTCCTCAGTCCAATATTGAGAATCTTTATTTAAAGAACAATTATTAAGAAATAATAATAAAAATAAATAAAATATTAATCTCATATTAATCCAGTTGTTTCAGGATAGTTAAATTTATTATTTAGACTTTGAACTGCTTGCCCTGCTCCACCTTTTATTAAATTATCTATAGCTGAAAGTATTATAATTTTATTTTTAAATTTAGATTTACATACTGAAATTAGACAATTATTCGTATTAATAACATCATTTGTACTTATTAAAGTATCTGACTTAGAAATCTTAATGAATTTTTCTTTTTTATAGAACTTAGATAATAAACTTATGATCTTTGATTGATTTACATTTTTATTCAAATCTAAATAAATAGTACTTAAAATACCTCTAAACATTGGGGATAAATGAGGTGTAAAACTTACCTCAATTTTTTTCTTAGTAAATTTTTTTAACATCTGATCAATTTCTGAATTATGTCGATGATGACCAACACCATATGCTTTTAAAGACTCATATAAATTTTTATTTTTATATTTTTTATGAACACCTCTTCCTGCACCAGAATAACCAGATTTAGAGTCTATTATAATATTTTTAAAATTAATAAAATTTTTATTAAATAAAGGAATTAATGGTAAAAGAATGGACGTTGGATAACAGCCAGGGCTTGAAATAATATTATACTTTTTAAGTTCTTCTCTATTAATTTCAGGAAGTGAATAAATGCTTTTTTTTATAAGTTTAACAGCTCGATGTTTTTGCTTATACCACTTTTTATATTCTGAAGCTTTTTCAAGTCTAAAATCTGCAGCTAAATCAATTAAAATATTTTTATTATTGAGATGTTTAGATATATCTTGAGCTTCACCATTTGGTAGAGCAGTAAAAATTACATCAACATCGTTTAATAAATCTTTATTAAATTTTTTGATTTTAGGTAATTTATATTTTGATAATGACTTATCATAAGAAACGATGCTTTTACCTACTGAAGAATTACCACATAGATATTTTATATTTATATGTTTGTGCTTAACTAATATCTTAATTAATTGAGTACCAATATATCCAGTTGATCCAGCGACTAACGCATTAAGCTTAGGCATTTTATACTATAACAGTTAAATATTAAAAAAAAATTATCTTTTAGAGAATTGAAAGCTTCTTCTAGCTTTTCTTCTACCAGGTTTTTTCCTCTCAACTGCTCGAGAGTCTCTAGTAGTAAGTTTTTCGGTTTTTAAAGTACCTTTTAAATTTTCATCAAATAAAACTAACGCTTTAGCTATACCATGTACCATAGCTCCTGCCTGACCAGTAGGTCCACCTCCCTTAACACTACATCTCACATCATAATCTGTAGATTGATTTATGATCTCAAATGGTCTTGTTATTTGCATTTTATGTGTTTCATCAGCAAAATAATCACTAAATAATTTTCCATTAACATAAATTTTACCAGAACCTTTTTTCAACCACACTTTAGCAATGGATGTTTTTCTTCTACCAGTTGCATATTTACTGTCTTTAAAATCTAATTTAAGTTTTGGAGTTTTAGAGATTGTTTGTGTATTTTCCATATTAATTTCGAGCTAAATTTTTATTATTTAATTGTTTTAATTCAATCACTGTTGGATTTTGAGCTGAATGCGGGTGTACATTGCCTGAGTAAATTTTTAATTTAGTTAATTGTTTTCGACCTAAAACACCACCAGGCAACATTCTCTTAACAGCAAGTTTTAAAGTTTCTCCAGGTTTTTTTTCATGGAGTTTTTCTGGCGTAGTAATTTTAATACCACCTGGATGACCAGTGTGTCTGTAATATTTTTTATCTTGAAATTTGTTTCCTGTAAATTTTGCTTGTTCAATATTTTTAACTACAACAAAATCACCATCATCCATGTGTGGAGTGTAGGTTGTTTTATTTTTTCCTCTTATAATATTTGAAACAACTGTAGCTAATCTTCCAACAACAGCATTAGTTGCATCAATTTCAAACCAAGATGATGTTATTTGATCTTTTTTAAGGAATTTTGTCATTGTGCGAGGATTAATACTATTATTAAAATCAATGTCAATTTTATATTTACCTTGAAAATAGCTCTTATTTTGATAAAAAGATTATGCCGATTTGATCCTATTGCGGGCTTTAAACTGCTAAAAAGGAATATTCTAAAATTATCGGTAGGCATTTGAACTATATTGTGCGCCTTACATTAAGTTAAAGCACTAAAAAAGGAGAAACTATGAGTACTAAAAGAAACAACCCTGAAACTATTGCAATCCATGGTGGGGATTACAGAAGTGATCCTGCAACAAATGCAGTTGCTGTACCTATATATAGAACTACGTCTTATGAGTTTAATAGCACTGAACATGCTGCTAATTTATTCTCATTAAAAGAATTTGGGAATATTTATACCCGAATAATGAATCCAACAAATGACGTATTAGAAAAAAGGATTGCTGCACTTGAAGGTGGTTTGTCTTGTGTAACGGTTTCATCAGGTCAAACAGCATCAACTTTTGCAGTATTAAATGTAGCTCAAGCAGGAGATAACATCGTAAGTTCCACTGATCTATATGGAGGAACTGTATCATTGTTTAATAACACGCTTAGTAAACTTGGAATAGAAATACGATATGCAGATCCAAGTGATCCTAAAAATTTTGAAAAACTAATTGATGATAATACTCGTGCCTTTTATGGTGAAACTCTACCTAACCCATATTTGAGAGTTTTCCCTATTAAAGAAGTATCTGATATTGGAAGAAAATATAATATTCCTCTAATAATGGATAATACTGCTGCCCCTGTTATTTGTAAGCCTATAGAGCATGGAGCTGCTGTAGTTATTCATTCATTAACAAAATATATCGGTGGACATGGAACTGCAATTGCTGGAAGTATTGTTGATAGTGGAAATTTCGATTGGACAGCTGATCCTAAAAGACAGCCATTATTCAATGAACCAGATGCAAGTTATAACAATGTAATATGGGGAAAAGCAGTACCTGAAATGACGGGAGCTAACGTTCCTTTTTCTGTACGGGCTAGAGTTTGTTTGTTAAGGGATCTTGGTTCAGCCTGCCCTCCAGATAATGCTTTTGCAATCATACAAGGACTTGAGACTGTTGCTTTGAGAATGAAACAGCATTGTGAAAATGCACAAAAGGTTGTTAATTTTTTGAAAAAACATAAAGAAGTAACCAAAGTAATTTATTCAACTGAACATGATAAACATATTTCAGATAGAGCGAAACAATACTTAAAAGGTGGAAACGGACCAATGGTTGGTATCGAGCTTAAGGGTGGAATTGATGCTGGTAAGAGATTTATTGAATCCTTAAAAATGTTTTATCATGTTGCTAATATTGGTGATGCTAGAAGTTTAGCTATACATCCAGCTAGTACAACTCACAGCCAATTGAATGAAAAAGAGCTAGCCGCATCTGGTGTAACTCAAAGTTATGTTAGACTATGCATAGGTATTGAGCATATTGATGATATTATTGAAGATTTAGATCAAGCTCTAAATAAATCGTCAAAGGGTAAGCTTAAAGCAGTTAGTTAATTCTAGTATTTATAAAGAAAAAATAAATAGAAGAAGTTACTAAAAAAATTGAACTTACTTGGTGTACGGCAGCAATATAAATTTGTGCACCAAGTATAATTGTAAAAATTCCTAAAATTATCTGCAAGATTATAAAAAATCCTAAAATATTAACTGATCTATATAATTTATTTATTTTATTTTTATAGACTTTAAAAAATATCAATACATAAAAAAAACCAATTACATATGCGAGGTTTCTGTGGATAAATTGTACTAATGAAGGATCACTAAAAGCAGAGAGTTTAAATAAATTTTCAATTTTATTATCATTTGGGAAATAGGTGCCTCCCATAAGTGGCCAAGAATTATAAATTTTGCCTGCATCCATTCCTGATACAAACGCACCAATCACAATTTGAGTTAAAATTAAAACCAAAAATATAAATGGAATTATTGCATTTATTCCATCTGAAATATATTTGTAATTTTGAAATTTTAAATAATTCCAAAAAATTAATGATAAAATCAAAAAAGCGATTAATAGATGAATAGATAATCTAAAGTGACTAACATCTACCCTATCAACTAAACCACTGCTAACCATATACCAACCAATAAAGCCCTGAAAACAAATAAGAAAAAATATAAAATATAAATCTAATATTTTTGATATTTTCACTTTGAAGGAAAAATATATGAGTGGGATTAAATAGCACAAACCTATTAATCTCCCTAAAAATCTGTGTGCCCATTCCCACCAAAAAATCACTTTAAATTCTTGCAATGTCATGTTGAAATTCTGTAACTTAAATTCAGGTATTTCTTTATATAAATTAAAATACAATATCCAATCGTTTTGGTTCAGAGGAGGAAGTAAACCAGAAAATAATTGCCATTCTGTTATAGAAAGACCAGAGTCAGTTAATCTAGTTAAACCACCGACTACAATCATAATAGAAATTATAATAAACATTGAAATCAACCAAATCGACAATTGATTATTAATTTTTGGATTTACAGTGTACATAAGCGCTTAAATATAATATTTTTTTGATAATCCAAATATATAAATGTCGCCTTTAAAAAGAAAAAAATTAGGTAAAATTAGAATTGAATTAGATAAACTTGACAATTCACTTATTAAAATAATAAAAAAAAGAACAAATCTTGTAAAAAAGGTTCTGGAATTAAAAGATAAAAAAAACCAAATTATTGATCAAAAAAGAATAAATATTATTTTAAGAAATATTAAGAAAAAATCAGTCAAAAATAAAATAGATCCAAAAATTACAAATAGAATCTGGAAGAATATGATTTGGGCTTATATTGAGTTTGAGAAAAAAAACTTTAAAAAAAAATAGTTATTTACTGTGTGGAGGTAATTTCTTCTCTACAAACATTTCATGTTTTCTTGTATCAGGATTATATTTTTTAGCTGAAAGTTTCACTTTAGCTTTTTCTCCACCAGCTGGTTTTTTTACATAATAAAAGAATGAACTGTCTGGCTTAGCTTCAGGAACTAATCTTACTTTAACATGTGTTTTTTTTGCCATACTATTTTAAAGCTTTTATAATTTTAGAAATCTTTACTAATTTATTTTTTAAATTTTCAGCTTTTATAGATTTATCTGCAATTTCGTCAAGCTTTAAAGAAACTTCGTTATTTAGCATCTTTTTTACACCATTAATTGTCATACCTTGGTCCTTTAAAAGGAACTTAACTTTTTTTAAAAGATTAATTGTTTTTTCATCATAATATCTTCTGTTTGAGTTTAATATTTTAGGCTTAATTTGCTTAAATTGTGTCTCCCAAAATCTAATTATATGGGTTGGAAGGATGCCTTTTTTATTTACCTGTAGTTTTAAAATTTTTGCAACTTCTCCAATAGTTTTATAAGCACTTTCTGACTTATCCATTTTCTTTAATATTGATAAATTCTTTAAATTCTTTTGACGGCTTAAATAAAACAACTTCTCTGCTTGATATTACTTTTGACTCTTTAGTTTTAGGATTTCTTCCTATTCTTGATTTTTTCTGTCTTATAGAAAACGTACCAAATTTTGATAATTTTAATTTTTTTTCAGATTTAATATTTTTGACTATTGTTGATAAAAAATCATCAATTAAGTTTTCTGAAATTTGCTTAGAAAAACCAAGCTGCATATAAACCAAATTAACTAAGTCTTTTTTAGTTAAATTTATTCTCATTTTAAATATTGTGCTTGATCTTTTCTATCAAATTACCTTTTACAATTCTATGACAAACATCTAGTGAGTTTGAAAATCCTATATAATCAGTTCCACCATGACTTTTAACTACTGGTGAGTCTAACCCAATAAAAATTGCACCATTGTACAATCTGGGATCAAGTCTTTTCTTGAATTTTTTTAAATTTGATATGTTTAATAATGATGAAATTTTACCCATAATATTTCCAGTCATTGTTTTCTTTAATTCACTAGTAATAAAATTTGCAGTTCCTTCAGCAGTTTTTAATGCAATATTTCCTGTAAAGCCATCTGAAACAATCACATTTACTTCACCATCCATTAAATGATTACCTTCGATATATCCTGCAAAGTTATAATTAACAGAATGTTTTTCATTTAAAATCTGATATGTTTCTTTAATTGTTTCATTTCCTTTTAGTTCTTCAGATCCAATATTTAATAATGCTACATTAGGTTTTTCATCAGGATATAGTGAAGTGTATAAGGAAGCGCCCATTATAGAAAAATCCATCAAATTTTTTGAACTACATTCAATATTTGCACCTAAATCTAATACTACACTCATACCTTTTTTATTTGGCCAAAGTGCAGACAAAGCTGGTTTGTCAATATTTTCAATCATTTTTAAATTTAGTTTAGCAACCACTAATAAAGCCCCTGTGTTCCCAGCCGATATAACTATATCAGCTTGCTTTTCTTTAACACTCTGAATTGCAAGCCACATACTAGTTTCTTTACCCCTTTTTGCTCCTTCTAAAGGACTATCAGTGCTTTTGATCACTTTATCAGTATGAATAACTTCATAAAATTTACTATCAATTTTATTTTTAATTAATTCTGAGATTTGATTTTGGTCACCAAAAATCTTGTAAAAAACGTTTTTATTTGATTTATTATTTAGAATAATTCCGTCAATAATTTTTTTAGGTGAACCATCACCTCCCATTGCATCAACTGCAATTTTAATCAAATCTGACATATAATTGGAATATTATACTATTCTTTTGGGTCTAAAACTTGTCTTCCCTTATACATGCCAGTTTTTAAATCTAGATGATGAGATAATCTATATTCACCAGATTTCTTATCCTCGACTATGTTTTTAGTTGAATATTTCATGGTTTGGGCCCTTCTCATCCCAGTACGGGAAGGGGTTTGTTTTCGTTTTGGTACAGCCATAGTTAGAGGTTACTTACACTTTTTAAATAAGAATTCAAAGTTTTTTTTGATAAATCATCATTAAATTTTTCAAAATAATCAAGTAAATATTCAATATTTCCAAAATCACTCAAAAAAATTGAAATTTTTTTTAATTTATCGTGTTTGGATAGGTCTTCCCAAAAATGAATCTCGGAAACCATTGAATGGAATAAATTTATATAATCTTTCATTTTTTTATTAATAGATTGATCACCATAACCAATTTCTCTAATACTCAATTCAAGTTGACGAAAATTAAAATCATAAATTTCTTGTAATACACTCTTATTTTCATCTTTTTTGTAATTTTTTAGAAAAAAAGAAAAATGGAGTAAAAATAAGGTTAATCGATCAGAAAAGTTATCTTCTCTATTTAAATTTTTATATAAATCTTTATTTCTAGTGTAATTTATTAAATTATTATAAAGATATAGATAATTTTGTTTCATGCATAAAACATTATATATAATTTTTTTTTCATTAATAGTTACAAATTGTTCTTTTAAGCCTGTAGTGAAACATCACGGTGTTCCTTTTCTAGAAAAAAAACAAGCCTCCTTAATAGTTAATAAAAGCAATAAAAATGACATCAAAAAAACCTTAGGATCACCATCAACTAAAAGTAAATTTGATAATGATATATGGATTTATATTGAAAGAAAACAAACTCAATCAAAATTAAAAAATCTGGGAAGAATGAAAATTTTTAAAAATGATGTTTTGGTATTAGAAATAGACAGTTATGGAATACTGAAAAAAAAAGAATTTTATAACAAAGAAGATATGGAAAATATAAAAGTTGTCGAAGCTACTACAGAGGCGGGCTTTAAAAAGAATTCTTTCATATACGATTTTATGTCTAGTATGAGACAAAAAATTAATGACCCTCTTGGTGTGAGGGCCAAAAAACGTAAAGAAATTAGCCAGCGATAACAGCTAACAATAACAATGCTACTATATTTGTAATTTTAATCATTGGATTAACAGCTGGTCCAGCAGTATCTTTATAAGGATCACCAACTGTATCTCCTGTCACTGCAGCTTTGTGAGCTTCAGATCCCTTTCCACCATGATTGCCATCTTCAATATATTTTTTAGCATTGTCCCATGCTCCACCACCTGCAGTCATTGAAACTGCAACAAACAAACCAGTAATAATTACACCCAATAACATTGCACCCACTGCAGCTAATGCTGCAACTTGTCCACCAATGGCCAGAATTATGAAATATAATACGACTGGTGAAAGTACTGGCAATAAAGAAGGGATAATCATTTCTTTAATTGCTGCCACCGTCAATAAATCTACTAATTTGGCATAGTCAGGTTTTTGTTTTCTTTTCATTATACCTGGGTATTTTTTGAATTGTCTCCTTACTTCAACAACTACAGCTCCACCTGCTCTACCAACAGCTTGCATTCCCATTGATCCAAATAAATAAGGTAACATTCCACCGATTAACAAACCAACAACAACATAAGGGTTTGATAAATCAAAAGTTACAACAATACCTTCAAGAGCTGAGCCAGCTTCTTTTGAGAAATGTTTAATATCTTCAGT
>OZSS01000936.1_pt1 | contig 13884 bp, 14 predicted proteins | sample 1779911 | NCBI WGS metagenome assembly OZSS01 (sample SAMEA2603589, study PRJEB24840) | metagenome | biome: Water; feature: Photic zone; material: Seawater sample | place: Mediterranean Sea | collected 2013-11-12 | depth 10 m | reverse complement strand
GAATATTATTCTCTAGAAGGCATCTCATCCCTAATAAATACACTTGGTCTATTTCACCATTTCTATGCAGATCTAAAACCGTTTTAGTTAGGCCTATTAATGCATCAGGATCAGGCTTGTCACCAAGCTTTTGGACATTAGCAACAACATCACCGCCAACAGATTTAAAGAAACTGGCAGCCTTTAGACCAATTAATGCAAAATTTGATTCTATGCCTTGGGCATTTAGCTCCGCTGATTTGCTTATTACTTGTTTGAAAAGATTAATGTTTAGGCCCCCGCACAATCCCTTATCAGAGCTAACAACCAAGAAACATGCTTTCTTGGTCTCTCTGTGCTCGTAAAATGGATGTGAGTATTCAGAGCTAGAATTTGCAATATGAGAAATAACCTCTTTAATTTTTTCAGAATAAGGTCTACCAAGCTGCATTTCGTTTTGGGTTTTTTTAATTTTGCTGGCTGCGACCATTTCCATAGCCGAAGTAATTTTCTGCGTGCTTTTGATGCTCGCAATCTGTTTTCGTACTTCTTTGGTATTAGCCATTACTTATAGATTAAAATGTTTGTGTTTTTTTAAACTGCTCAACAACTTCTGTAAATTGCTTTTCAATATCATCATTCCAATCACCGGTATCATTAATGCTCTTTTCCAAGTCTGCTTTTTCAGATGTAAAGTAGCCATGCAATGCTTCTTCAAAGCTGCCAATCTTTTCAACCTCAACATCATCCATATAGCCTCTATCTGCAGCAAAAATACTCAGTGATTGCTGGGCAACACTCATTGGAGAATATTGCTTCTGCTTAATCAGCTCAGTAATTCTTATTCCTCTAGCTAACTGAGCTTTGGTTGCATCGTCTAGATCAGACGCAAACTGAGAAAAAGCTGCAAGTTCTCTATATTGAGCTAATGCAGTTCTGACGCCTCCACTTAGCTTTTTCATAATCTTAGTTTGAGCCGCTCCACCTACCCTAGAAACAGAAATACCAGGATTAATAGCAGGTCTAATACCTGAATTAAAAAGGTCAGTTTCTAAGAAAATCTGACCATCAGTAATTGATATAACGTTGGTTGGAACAAAAGCTGAAACATCTCCTGCTTGTGTTTCGATAATCGGAAGTGCGGTTAAAGATCCAGTTTTTCCTTTCACCTTTCCGTTGGTAGCTTTTTCTACATAATCAGCATTTACCCTGGCGGCTCTTTCTAGCAATCTTGAATGAAGATAAAAAACATCTCCTGGATAGGCCTCTCTTCCTGGAGGTCTTTTTAAAAGTAAAGATACTTGTCTATATGCAACGGCTTGTTTAGAGAGGTCATCATACACAATCAATGCGTCTTCACCTTTATCCCTAAAATATTCACCCATTGAACAGCCTGAGTATGCAGAAAGATATTGCATAGGCGCAGGATCAGATGCTGATGCTGAAACAATAATCGTATGTTCTAGAGCTCCATGTTCTTCAAGCTTTTTAACAACATTAACGACGGTTGATTGTTTTTGGCCAATAGCAACATATATACATTTGATACCAGTTCCTTTCTGATTGATGATTGCATCAACCGCAACAGCGGTCTTACCTGTTTGTCTGTCGCCAATAATAAGCTCTCTTTGACCTCGACCAATTGGTACCATTGCATCAACTGCTTTTAAACCAATTTGAACCGGTTGATCAACTGACTGCCTGGCAATCACACCGGGGGCTACAACTTCTACTGGAGCAGTCATCTCTGTTTTAATTTCTCCCTTACCATCAATGGGGCTGCCAAGGGCATCTACAACTCTACCTAGTAACTCTTCGCCCACTGGAACCTCTAAAATTCTTCCAGTACAAACAGCTTTCTGGCCTTCGATTAGTCCCAAATAATCTCCTAAAACTACTGCTCCTACAGAATCTTGCTCGAGATTTAGTGCCAATCCAAGAACACCGTTTTCAAACTCTATCAGCTCACCATACATAACGTCGCCCATACCATGAATTCTCACAATCCCGTCTGAAACACTTACGATAATACCTTCATTTTTTCTTTCTGCAGAAAGATCAAGACCTGAAATTTTTTCCTTTAAAACGCTGGAAATTTCTGATGGATTTAGTTGGCTCATTTTTTCACCTTAAAAATTTAATTGATTTACTAATTTTTTGACCTTTCCTCTAATGGATAGATCCAGAGTTTCATCTCCGATTTTGATTGACAGACCGCCCATGATAGAGGGATCCTTTGAAAATTCTATATTCGAACCCTCTCCGTGTTCTGCAAGCAGTTTTTCTGTGATAATTTTTTTATTATCCTCAGAGGGTTGGTCGGCAACATTCACAAGGATAGAGCTTGTTTTATTATATTCCTCTAAAAGTTTTTGATAGCTTGCATTAATTGCTTCAATAAGATTAAGTCTTTTGTTATCGGCAAGAAGCTCCAACATCTTGTTAGACAAATTGCCCACTTCTCCGTCTGCTAAACCAATGATAGTGTTGGCTATTTTTTCTTTTGAAAGTTGTGGATCTTGAATCAAACTTGCAACCTCTTTGGTTTGAGACACAGCTGACAATAAGGCAAGATCCTTTGCAACCGACTCATGCTTTCCATCATCTAAAGCTGCCGTAAAAATAGCTTTGGCATAGGGTCTTGCGAGTGGAGAAAGTTCTATCATTTTTTATAACTCAGAAGCTGCTTTTTTGAGCAACTCTTGATGTTTCTCTGGGCTAATTTCATCGCCCAATATTTTTTCAGAAGTATCGATAATAAGTTCTGACATTTTTTGCCTTAACTCTTCTTTGGCTTTATTGACGTCATTCTCAATAGTTTTGGATGCTGAGGATAAAATCTTTTCAGCTTCTGTCTCTGCTTTTGCTGTCGCATCGTTAACAATTTGAGAGGCTCTAAGGCTCGCTTTTTCTAATATCTCCGCGGCCTCTGCTTTTGCCTTGTTCATCTCTTGATCAAAAGCAAGTTGTGCTTCCTCCAAGGAATCATCTGCTTTTTTTGCTGCCTCTAAACCATCCGCTATACGCTTCTCTCTTTCTTCCATTATTGCAATGATAGGGGGCCATACATACTTCCAACAAATTGCTACAAAAATAACAAATGCTAATGTTTGACCTAAGAGTGTTGCGTTAATATTCATTATTTATTTAAGCAGCAAACATTAAGTAAAGACCCAGGCCTACACCAATCATGGGAACAGCATCAACAAGTCCCATAACAATGAAAAGCTGAGTTCTGAGCATTGGAATAAGTTCTGGTTGGCGAGCAGCGCCTTCTAAAAACTTGCCTCCCAGCACGCCCACGCCAATAGCGGCGCCAACAGCACCAAGACCAATCATAAGACCTGAAGCTATGTATATAAGTGACTGTTCCATTCTTTTCTCCTAAAAATAAGACCTAATGGTCTTCTGTTTCATGCGCCATTGCTAAATAAACAATGGTTAGCACCATAAAAATAAAAGCCTGTAAGGCCAAAATCAAAATATGAAAAAGAGCCCATATTAAATGTAGTCCCACACCTAGCAAACCAATAGATATCGAGCTAAAAGTTAACATTAAGGCTATTAAAATAAAAATCATTTCGCCAGCATAAAGATTACCAAACAAACGCAATCCTAGTGATATTGGTTTAGCGATGAGATTAACGCCCTCTAATACCAGATTAACGGGCATCATCCATTTGCCAAAAGGATGAAGTGTTAACTCTGCTAAAAATCCCTTTAGACCTTTGATTTTAATACTATAAAAAATAATTAAAACGAAAACGGCCAGTGCCATTCCTAGTGTTATATTTGGGTCTGTGGTTGGGACCACTTTAAAATATGCATCCTTTGAATTTTCAACCATGCCAGTAGCTTCTGCAACTTGGCCAGCAAGCGTTGGTAGATAGTCAACAGGCACCAGATCCATTAGGTTCATTAGAAAAACCCAAACTAATACTGTTAATGCCATAGGGCCTATTAAATTATTTTTTGCAGATGTGAATATGCTCTGTACATTATCGTTGACAAATTCGATGCACATTTCCACAAAATTTTGAATCCCGCTTGGTGCTTCAGTTGATAGTTTGGGAATACTTAGGCGAAATAGCCCCACAAAAACCAGTCCAAGAAATATTGACCAGCCCAAAGAATCCACATGAAATGCTAAGAAGCCCATTTGATCTACCGCATTATGATCACAAGTCCAGCCACTTGGGGTTTTTCCGCACACTAAGTTTGTTAAGTGGTGTTGAATGTATTCTGCGCTTGTCTGTTCGCCGGATGCTGAAGCCATTTTATGTATTAATGAATTTGGGGTTAAAGGTTGTATTAAAGTATATAAGCAGAAAGATAGCTACAAGAGTATTTTCTGGCAGGTAAATTAATGAAAGAATTGTAAAAAATATAAAGGCTGACCACCTGAGCACAAAAGCCAAATATAAATTTAAAATCTCGCTTTTTGGTTTGCTTGCGATAAAAAGAACAGCTGTCAATGCAAATAAATATCCTACGAATATTGCTTGGGCAAATATTGGGAATAGCACCAATGATATCAAGAGGCCAATGGCAGATAACCGATTATTTTTTAAAGTGTTAATTTTAAGCTAAGTATGTTTTTTTACGAGGCAGATTATAAAAATTAATGGTCTTCAGGACAAGCTTAATTTTTCTTTAATTTTAATAATTTGCTAATAATTGCTTCGCGTTCATCTTTGGATGAGTATGAAATAGAAATTTTTCCTTTTGATGAGGTTTGTTGGTCAATTTGGGTTTTGTGGCCAATGTTTTCAGATAGCTCCTCCTCTATGTTTAAAAGATCTCTATTTTTTGTTTTGGTGGTGCTTTTTGTGCTTTTAGTTTTGGTTGAAGAGGCTGCATCTTTTACAGTCATGCCTAAAGAAACTATTTTTTGTGCGAGCTCCTCTGCTTCGCTGGGCTCCATTGATGCAAGGATTTTTGCATGTCCTTTTTCTAAGTCCCCGGAATACAAGAGCTCAATAATAGATGGTGGGAGGTTTAAAAGCCTCATCGAATTGGCAACAGAGCTTCTGGCCTTTCCTGTAACCTCTGCAATCTTATCTTGCGTCAAAGAAAACTCTTTTTTTAAACGATCGTAACCTCTGGCCTCTTCAATTGGATTTAAGTCTTCCCTTTGAAGGTTTTCAATAAGGGCAAGTTCAAGCGAAAGCTGATCCTCTGCTGAATCAATCATACATGGAGCAGTTTGCAGTCCAGCTTCTTTTGCTGCTCTTAATCTTCTTTCACCAGCTATAAGCTCATAGCCTCCGGCTCCAGTTTCCCTCACAAGGATTGGTGATAAAATGCCGTGCTTTTTAATTGATTGTGAAAGTTCTGTGATTTTTTGCTCGTCGAATGATTGCCTGGGTTGAAATCGATTTGGTTTAATTTGAGATAGTTCTATTTCTTTAATGGTTTGTTTGTTGGGAGACGCAACATTTCCTAATAGTGCGTCTAGGCCCGTGTTAAGTATTTTATCCGCCACCTTCAATTCTCCTTATAAGTTCGCCAGCTAGAGCCAAATAAGCTTTAGCACCAAATGACGAAGGCATGTATTGAATTGCCGAAGTTCCGTGGCTAGGCGCTTCTGCTAATTTAACATTTCTTGGAATGAGTGTGTTAAAAACCAAGGATGGGAAATGTTTTTCGAGCTCTTCAGACACCTCTTTGGCTAGATTGTTTCTCATATCAACCATTGTTCTGACAATTCCAAAAACTTTATTGTTTGTAAGGTTTTTGTTTTTAAGAGTATTTATTGTGTTTATTAGGGATGAGATGCCTTCTAGAGAATAATATTCACATTGGAGGGGTATAAGTGTTGCTGTCGCTGCAAAAAGCGACTCCAGTGTTAGTTGATTTAAAGACGGTGGTGTATCCATTATTATAAATTCATATTCTAGGGGATTTAATTGTTTTTTAAGTTCGCCTTGTTTGTTATCGCTTCTTATATAAACCTCCAAAGCTATTAAATTCTCGCCCCCAGGTATGACGTCATATCCACTGGGTGACGTCGATATGTGTTCTTTGATGTTAAGACCTTCAGAGTAAATCTTATATAGGGTTTTTTCATTTTTGGTCACTCCCGCTGCTGTGCTTGCATTTCCTTGGGGGTCCAAGTCAATTAAAAGAACTTTGCGTTTAGTCGCAGCGAGGGCTGCAGCGAGGTTAACCGCTGTGGTTGTTTTTCCAACACCCCCTTTTTGATTGGCAATAGCGATAATGTGTTTCATTTTTTTGTTATCTCTAAAATGTGCCTGTGCTTATTTTTAATGTTTGTTTTATGGATATTGTAAGAGTATGTATTATTGTCCAACTGGGCAACCTCTTCTTTGATTTTTTCTAATGTTCCCTTCATAAGAACGTATTTACCGCTTTTTGCTAATAAGTGTGCTGACCAATTAATTATTTTTGGTGTTGGTGCTAAGGCTCTTGCTGTAATAACATCAAAGAGTTTGTTTGTTGTTGTTTTAGAGCTTATAGCTTTATTTTTGATTTCAGCGTTGGTCAGCCCAAGCGTATGAATTGTTTTTTTTATAAAGTATGCTTTTTTTTGATTTTTTTCTGACATTGTTATGTATGATCGGGGCCGCAGAATTGCGATAAGCAACCCTGGAAGCCCGGCCCCGCTTCCAATATCAAGTATTTCTTTTTCTGGTGGTATGTGTTTTAGGGCCATCCGACAGTCGACGATATCTTGTGCATAGATTTCTTCTTTAGTATTTCGGCCAACTATATTATGGGCTTTGTTGAACTTTAATATTTCCTCTACATATATTTCTATGAGGCTGTCTTGTTGGTCGTGTTTTTTGATTGGGCTATGCCTTCTCTAGTAATTGGTTTTTTTTAATTGTTATGGCGAGTAGGTTTATGGCTGCAGGCGTGATTCCCTCAAGCCTGCTGGCTTGTCCAAGAGATGCTGGTTTGTGTGTTTTTAGTTTTTCAACCACTTCGTTTGATAGGCCTTTTATGAGCGCGTAATCTATTTCTTTAGGTATTTTTGTTTTTTCATTTTTTTTGGAGCCCTCTACCTCTCTTTTCTGTTTTGCTATATAGCCCTTATATTTAATTTCGTTTGATGCTCTGTTAAAAAACTTTTCTTCCTTTTTTGAAATCTGTAATATTTTTTTCAACTCTGTTGTATCAAGGTCGGTTCTTTTTAGCAGTTCGTCACCCGAAGCTAATTTGTCGTTTTTGTTAATTTTTAGTTTTTTTATTTGGTTTAAAAATGCCTGATATTTATTTTCTAGCTCTATAAATGAATGAAAAACTTGATCGCTTATAAGGCCTAGAGTGTGGCCTTTTTTGGTCAGTCTTTGGCATGCTGTATCCTGAGATAACATGAGTCGATACTCTGCTCGGCTGGTAAACATTCTATATGGTTCTGTAACCCCGTTAAGCGTTAGGTCGTCTATTAACACGCCAATATATGCCTCACTTCTATCGAATATGACCTCAGGTTTTATTAAAACTGATTGGCCCGCGTTTATACCGGCAACTAAACCCTGAGCCGCTGCCTCCTCATATCCTGTTGTTCCGTTAATTTGACCTGCTAGATAAAAACTCTTAAGAAATTTTGTTTCTAGAGTTGGGTTTAGGGACCTTGGATCAATAAAATCATATTCAACAGCATATCCAAATTCTTCTATTTCAGAGCTCTCAAGCCCATTTATTGATTGTACAAAATCTTTCTGAGCAGCGCTTGGTAAGCTTGTTGAAATACCATTTGGATAAACCAAATCTTTATCTAGGCCTTCTGGTTCAATAAATATTTGATGGCTATCTTTTTCGCTAAACCTATTAATTTTATCTTCTATTGATGGGCAATATCGGGGGCCTATTCCTGATATTTTTCCTGAGTACATGGCAGATAGGTGTGTATTGTTTAAAATTATTTGATGCGTTTTTTTGTTTGTTCTGGTGATATAGCAAGATATTTGTGGGAGTGTTTTTGCTGGAGGTTGCAGAACTGACATAGGGGGCGGATTGAGGTCTCCCGGTTGTTCATCCATAACTCTAAGATCAATGCTAGATAATTTGATTCTCGCAGGAGTTCCAGTTTTCAACCTTCCCATGGGTAATTTCAAATCATAGAGTTTTTTGGATAGTGGGACAGACGAATCATCGCCGACACGCCCACCTAAAGCAGTTTCTTCGCCTTTATACATAACCCCATTAAGAAAAGTTCCTGTTGTTAAGATGGTCTTTAGTGATTTTATTTTCTCACCATTTTTTAACACGACGCCTTTGATCGTATCGTTGTGAATAAGAATATCAACCACCTCTCCTTCTTTAATATCAATGGTCGTCTTATTTAAAGCATCTTGAATTGCTTTTTTGTATTTATCTCTGTCGCATTGCACTCTAAGCGCTTGCACGGCAAAACCTTTTCTTGTATTGAGAGTTCTCGACTGAATACCAGATTGATCTGTAGCTTGAGCCATAATACCCCCTAGAGCATCGACCTCTCTAACTAAATGCGATTTTCCCAATCCACCTATAGCGGGATTGCAGGACATCTGGCCAATAGTGTCTTTCTTAAAAGTGACAAGACAGCATTTAAGGCCCTGCCTGAAGACAGCATGCGCTGCTTCAACACCAGCATGCCCACCACCTATTACTATTACATCAAACATATATAAGAATGTTATAACAACAATATATTATTGTTGTTATTATTAGAGGAGTTTTTTCTGTGCATAAAACCAATAAGCTCTTTATCTAAAAGACTAACTGAATCTAGTAAGTTATGTAAACCCATCACCATAAATTGTAATTTTCTATTAAATAAGATGTGGATAAAAATAAAATAAAAACTAATCACAAATTACCCACATTTTATCTACTTCCCTATGCAGAAATCTTTAAAAATATCACCAAGCAAATCGTCAGAATGTTTAATACCTAAAAACTCATCAAATGAGGATCTAACCAATCTCAAGTCCTCTGCCGCAACATCAATATCTCGTTCGTTGGAAATTTTCTCAATACAAGCATTTAAGTTTGATAGAGCTAAGTTGAAACATTCAAGATGTCGCTCCCTAATAATAAATGTTTTTTTTGTAATATCTTTATCCTCTTGTATTAATTCATAAATTTTATTTTTTAACTTCTGCACACCATCACCTGACTTTGCAGAAACAACACAATCACAACAACTTTTTGGATGTTGCTTGTCAGATTTGTTAAAAACAACCAGATGTTTCTTATCAGACAGCTTGGATTTGAAAACTGGTAACAGCTCCTCCGTATCATGATCTAAAATTACAAGAATTAAATTAGAATTCTTAACCTCATCGCCGGAAAGCGCTACACCACTTTTTTCGATCAAATCATCCGTTTCTCGAATACCCGCTGAATCTACCAACTCCATATTTACACTGTTATAAAATACTTCAGAGTTAATTAGGTCTCTTGTTGTCCCAGGAATGTTTGAAACCAAAGCCCTATCAAAACCCAACATACGATTGAATAAAGATGATTTGCCTGTATTAGGAGGCCCAAAAAACAAAACCTTTTTTTTTGATAGTTTTTTACTTGAAATCAAGGAAGAGTCTATTAAATCAGTTAAGGAAGATTTTATTTTAATTAGTCTTTCTGTAACATTTCCCGCAGCAATAAAATTATAGTCTTCATCTGAGAAATCAATACTTCCCTCAATAAAAACCCTTAAGGCGTCAACATCTTTACCGAGGACAGAAACCATATCGCTTAATACCCCAGCCACAGCCTCTGAAGAAAGCTGGCTTCTTACCGCGTCTTCAGAATTAATTAAATCAACAATCGCTTCAGCTTCATTCAAAGAGAGCTTGCCGTTTTCAAACGCAATCCTTGAAAACTCACCAGGGTTAGCCTCCCTGAAACCCAATGATAAAAAAACCTCAGTTAATGACTTGATAACTGAAAGGCCGCCATGACAAAAAACCTCTACAGAATCTTCACCCGTATAACTGCTTGGGCTTGAGTAGAAAACAATGGAGCACCTATCAACCAAAACCCCCTCCCAAACAACATCTCTTAAAAAAACCTTCCGGTAATCTGAAACTGGTTTGTTTATTACAGCATTAAATTTCTGGCAACAACCCTCACCAGATAGTCGAAACACAGCAATTGCAGATTGAGCTACGGGAGTTGCTAATGCAAAAATCAAAACACAAACTCCTAACCACCGCCACCAGACCCATCAGAAGAAGAGCCATAAACAGACGCGCCATATTTTTTATACATCGTTCTTTGTTGAATAAGAGATATCGCACTGTTTGCAACAGAGTATAAAACAAGGCCCGCTGGCATAATTACAAAAATAACGGCGATCATCACCGGCATAAATTTCATAATTTGTGCCTGAGTTGGATCCATGCCTGGTGGCTGCGGGTTAAGTTGTTGAGTTAGATACATAAGGGCGGCAAACACAACCGGAAGAATAAAAAATGGGTCAGGTGCAGACAGGTCTTGTATCCAGAAAAAGAAAGATTCATGTCTCAGCTCAACACTTTCTCTTAAACAAAAAAAGAAAGCTATAAAAACTGGCATTTGAAGAAACAATGGAAAACAACCACCAGCGGGGTTTATGCCCTCTTTTTTATATAGCGCCATCATCTCTGTCCCAAGTTTTGCCCTGTCGTCTTTATACCTTTCTTGTAGATCTTTTAATTTTGGCTGCGCTGCTCTCATTTTAGCCATACTAGAAAAACCTTTGGCAGAAATTGGCCAAAGCAACAACTTAACTATAACTGTCAAAAGCAAAATCGAAACACCCCAGTTGCCTACAAAAGCATTAATCATGCTTAATAACATCATCAGGGGTTGAGCTAAAAACCAAAACCAACCCATATCAATTGTTAGCTCTAAATCAGACGCTCGACTCATCAAATCAGAACGAATTTTAGGCCCAATAAAAACCCTATGATCTACACCAGACATGAGATCGCTTGCTTTTACCTCCCTAGACATAGCCCCCATTACATATGTATCAGAGCCAGAGGCCGGAGGAAGCGCAATCAATGCCTGGACCCTGTCTGAGGGGGTTAAAATTGCCGCCATAAAATATTTTTGTATAAAGGCAACCCAACCACCCCGTTGAAAATATTCTATTCTTTCGTCAATAGACCTAAGCCTACTATTTGCATACGGCTCATCAGGCGTATTAAAAGCGACCCCTGTGTAGGAGCTGTTCTCAAAAAAATTATCCCTTGCATCTAGCGCCCTTCCACCTGTTCTATACATTGCAATGTATGGAGCCGGCAGGTCAACAGGAAGATCTCCAACCCAAACATCCTTTATTAATAACTCATAATCATCGGCCTTAAGAGCAATATTTTTATTTATTTTGCCATCAGCAGACGCAAGCTCAACTGATGAGGGTTGCACATTTACAATTTCAAAGCTTTGATCCTCAGAAGCAAAACCACTATTAAGATAAAACTTAAATCCAGTGGCATTATCAAAACCAAACAACCTTACACCCAGAGAGTCATCGTTGTTAAGGTAGGTATGTTCTTTAAGCCTTGCTTCCCAAATTTTTCCTGTGACAGGGCTTATCTTTACAATTAATTTGCTGTTTTGTATTTCAATTAAATCTTCTGTTTCTCCGGGGGGGAGAACTTGCCGACTTTTATTTATATCTATGGCGGTTGCCTCTGCAACCTCTTGCTTGATTTCTTTTTCTGCATTCCAGGATAAAAACAAAACATACGATAAAGCAACCACCGAAGCTATATAAAAATATCTCCAATTCATTTTTTTACCTCATCAATACCGCCAGCTGACCATGGCCCACATTTTAAAATCCTTATTAAAGAATTGAAACCACCAACAATAACACCATGGGCCTCAATACTTTCTTTTGCATATTGCGAACATGTTGGCTCAAACCTACAATTTTTGCCGAACAAAAAACTTAAATATTTTTGATAAAAGTTAATCATAGAAATAAAAAAGTTTTTCAAATTTAAACCCTCTTTTTATTGGCAAACTTTTCTAGGACAGGATTAAATTCGTTAAAAACATCTCTATAACCCATTTCTAAAAAACCAAATCTGACAACCACAACATATCCTCCATTGAGACCACTATGATGAAAAATTTCTCTAATCCAACGCTTAATTTTATTCCGATGTACCGCCAAAGAATAGTCTTTCTTTTTAACCACTATCCTAAGCTTTACGTTAAGCGAGCTTTCATCATAAAAAATTGATGCAAACTTTGAGTGATAGATTTTTTTTGAAATAGTGAAGCCTAAATAATTAAGCGGTTAAAACCTTGCGACCTTTTTTTCTTCGGTTTGCAATTACAGCCCTTCCTGCTTTGGTTGCCATTCTCGCTCTAAAGCCATGAGCCCTTTTTCGTTTAAGTGTGCTGGGTTGAAATGTTCTTTTCATAGTTACTCAAAATTAAGCCAAAAATTATATAGTATTGGGTATGAAATGAAAGAAAAAACAATAAAAATTAGATACATTACATGCTAACAAGTTATCCACAGAAAATACATATGCTTATGCTGTAGATATCTTGTTAGTTTTTGTTAGACTAACTTTTCTAATGGAGGCATATAAAAATTGAAATTTTGGTCTGAATGTACTGAAAAGCTTGAAGCCAAGCTATCTCAAGAAGAATTTAACACTTGGATTAAGCCCCTAAAAGCAGACATTAACGAAAATAATTTAGAAATAAGTGCTCCGAATGACTTTGTATTAAATTATGTTCAAGAAAATCTCGGGCAAATAATAGAAAGCCTGGTTAATAAATCTAACGAATCACTGGTTGTAAAATTTAAAACATTAGATAAGTCAACATTTGTCGATAAACTTAATGTTTCAGAAGAAAGCAAACCCTCTCTTGTTAAAAATTTTACATTTGGTAGCTTTGTAGAGGGAAAATCCAACCATATGGCTCTTGCTGCAGCGAAACAAGTGGCAGCAAACCCCAAGGGTGATTATAATCCCCTGTTCATATACGGCGGGGTTGGGCTAGGAAAAACACATCTTATGCATGCTGTCGGAAACGAAATTCTTAGCGCAGACACCTCAAAAAGAATAGTGTATGTTCATTCAGAAAAGTTTGTAGCAGACATGGTAAAAGCCCTTCAATTAGGCGCTATGAGCGAGTTTAAAGAATTTTACAGGAACGCTGACGCTCTATTAATTGATGATATTCAGTTTTTTGCTGGCAAAGAACAATCACAAGAGGAATTTTTTCATACATTTAACACCCTATTGGACAGAAACCAACAAATGGTAATGACTTGTGATAAATACCCAAAAGAAATTGACGGTTTAGAGGAAAGACTATCCTAGAGCCGTGGATCGAAACAGGATAAAAAGACAAATAAAAAGTGCTCTTGCTCAAACCTATAAAGAGAAACGGTCTAAAGATCTTATTTGTATTGTGGGTGGTGGTTTGTTGAGTGAGTCATATGTGGGAATAAAAAAGTTGGTCTCATTCGAACTGTCTAAGGTAAATGCGTAATATTGCGATACGTTTAGTTCGGGGCTACCAGTGGCTTATAAGCCCATTAATTGGTAACAATTGCAGATTTCACCCCACCTGTTCAGAATATTGTGTAGAATCCATTCACAAACATGGGGTAATTATTGGCGGTTGGTATTCCTTGGTAAGAATATTAAGATGTGGTCCATGGTCTAAAGGTGGTATAGATGAGGTTAAATGATGAGTTTTAGGTTGTTGTGGATCCTGATGGTGGGGCTATTCGCATACCTTCTTTTTTGGGAGTGGTCACAAGAGTCTGCGGCAAAGGCAGAGCTTGTTGCAACCACAAGAGTTGACGAGATTTCTTCTGGTGTCGATAGTATTGATAGCTCAAATACTTCAAAAATAAGTAATGGCTCTTTGACCCTTGTTGTTGATAATGTAAGCGGCTCAATAGTTGGTGTAGAGCTTAGCGAGTAT
>OZSS01000935.1_pt1 | contig 13899 bp, 10 predicted proteins | sample 1779911 | NCBI WGS metagenome assembly OZSS01 (sample SAMEA2603589, study PRJEB24840) | metagenome | biome: Water; feature: Photic zone; material: Seawater sample | place: Mediterranean Sea | collected 2013-11-12 | depth 10 m | reverse complement strand
TTGACCGCTTTCTTTTCAGCACTTACGGAAACGACCAGCGAGCAAGCTGCAAGCATTAAATAAGAGATAATGGAGGACGAAAAGTGGGGTAATCAAACCAGTCGAGACTAACTTCAGTGGTTAAAACTTCGTTTTTCCCATGAAGTGTCGTAACCAAAAGCAGGATACAGATTATAAGCTTTTCCATATAAAACACCCGAATTCTATGGTATTAAAGCAGGTCGATGCAAAGTTTTTCTTCTTGCTTGTATCTGAAGATAAGATTTTTTGGTAGGGTTGAACAAAATCCAGCCTTTTTGTCGCTAACCCCTATTGTTCAAATTTAAATCCCTTTTTAATCTAAACTCAAAAGTTACTTCTTATGACTAATGATTCAAACGATGACATTATGATCGAGGCCCATGGCCTTACCAAAGAATACGGGAGGTTCGTCGCCGTAGATGATTTAACCTTCTCAATCCGCAAAGGTGAAGTGGTTGCCTTCCTTGGCCCAAATGGTGCAGGAAAAAGTACCACCATGAAAATGCTGACGGGATTTTTAGCTCCCAGTAAAGGCTCGGCAAAAGTTTGTGGAATGGAAGTAGCCGGAAATCGAGATATCGTGGCCAACCGCATTGGTTATTTGCCTGAGAATGGTCCCCTCTACGAAGAAATGACTCCCCTCGGACTGCTTCATTTTTTTGGGGATGCCCGTGGGATTGATTCCTCCACGAAAAGGACAAGGATTGAACAAGTGGTCGGACAATGTGCCTTGGAGACCGTTTTAAATAAGCCGATAGGCAAGCTGTCCCGTGGTTTTCGTCAAAGAGTTGGCATGGCCAATGTATTGCTGCATGAGCCCGATGTCTTGATCATGGACGAACCAACTGCAGGTTTGGATCCGAATCAAGTTCTTGAGGTTCGCAAAACCATCAAGGGGCTTGGAAAGACCATCTTATTATCCACCCACATTCTGCAAGAAATCCCGGAAGTGGCCGACCGGATTATTCTGATCAATCACGGCCGCTTGATTTTTGAAGGAACTCCAGAGGCACTCCAAGAAGAAGAATCTTTGGATATTTGGTTCAATAAGCAAACCATGGAAAGCGTCTAATTCTATTTCACCTTTGTTTCTACCTATAATTTTTATTTTCTCACTATGAATACCAAAGCAATACTAGCCGTATTTAAACGTAATTTTTCTTCTTATTTTGGAAGCCCCAGCGGGTATGTCTTCATTTGTGCCTTCCTGCTCGCCAGTGGATTGGCCGCTTTTTGGCCTCAGGAATTCTTTGACTCCAACCTTGCCAACCTCGACCAACTCAACAAATTTTTACCGGTTATCCTGCTTGGCTTTATCCCTGCCATCACCATGGGTATCTGGGCGGATGAGAGAAGACAGGGAACGGATGAACTTTTACTCACTTTACCCGGGAGCGACTTTGATGTAGTGCTGGGCAAGTATTTTGGGGGGGTCGCAATCTTTACCATTTCTTTGGTATTTTCTTTTATCACCAACCTGATTGTACTAGGACAACTGGGTAATCCGGATATTGGACTTCTTCTCGCCACCTACATGGGCTACTGGTTTGTTGGTCTGAGCATGCTCGCCATTGGTATGGTGGCCTCTTTTTTAACTCCCAACCTAACCATTGCATTTGTCTTCGGAGTTGCCTTCAATGCTCCCATTGCCCTACTTTCGAATTCTGAGTGGGGAATTTCAGCTAATTTCTTGGACTTTAGCCGGGGAATCATTAGCATTTCTGGAATTGCATTCTTCATGGGTCTTGCCATTGCCATGCTTTATTTAAGCTCGATTCTGATTGGTAGGAGACATTGGGTGGGCAGTCCCCAAGGTGGAAATAAAATCATCCATTTTAGTATTCGTGTGATCACGGCCATCATCATTGCCTTTTCTTTGACACAGTTTTTCCGTAATCATGATTTTATTCGAATTGATTCCACTGAAGAACAGTTGAGTAGCTTGTCGAACGGTTCCATTATTCTGCTCAAAGATATTAAGGAACCCGTTGAAATTGATGCTTTTTTATCACCGGCAGAATCTATGCCTGAACAATATGTTCAAACCAGGATCAATTTGCTTACCGCTCTCCGTGAAATCGAAAGGGAGAGCAAAATGGTAACCGTTAGTATCAATGTGATTACACCCGAGGATAATGCTTCAGCCACGGCGGAAAAATATGGCGTGGAAAACCAAAACGGGGTTACCCCACCACTTTTTGTTCAACAGGAAGGACGTTTTATGCCTTGGCAAAAAGATTTATACCTTGGCCTAGTATTTAAAGGGAATAGCGGGCAACAAACCATTCCTTTCCTCTACAAGGGTCTCCCGGTGGAGTATGAAATCATGAGGACCTTATCCTCGGTGAGTGGACCTAAGGCAAAAAAGACCTTGGGGGTCTTTGCCACCGATGCCCCGATGCTAGGTTCCGGAGGCATGGGAATTATGGGCTTTAATTTAGGCGGTGGTTCTCCTTCGTGGGAAGTGATTACTGAGCTCCGCAAACAATATGATATTCAGGAAGTAACCGGTGGAGAAATCAAAAAGGAAGATTATGATGCCCTGCTTGTGGTGCAACCGAACAACTTGGATAATGAAAAGTTGGATGATTTACTCGGGGCAATCAAGGCCGGCATTCCCACTGCAATCTTTGAAGATCCACTTCCCCTCATTCAAGGGGGACTTACTGGAACTTACGAGCCAAGAAGAAACAACCAGCAAGGGGGGGGCCCGGGACAGCCTCCTCCTCCCGCCCCGGAAAAGGGTGACCTCAATAAGCTATGGGACTTGCTCGGGGTTCACTTTAATGTAAACCCAAAAGATCGTCTGGCTACCATCAAGAAAGAACTCGTGGCCCTACAGGCAAACGCAAGCCGAAGCTTGGCACCCGCTCGGGGCAGGTTTCCAGAAATCGGGACCTTTTTTACGAAACTAAATGAACTCATCAATAAAACATCGGAGTATGAAGCTAGGATCAATGCCAACTCCTCCTTGGTTCAATCTGACTGGGACAGTCTCAAGCTAACCCCTTTACGAGACACGGTGAGTAGTTTGGACTCCAGTCATCCTATCAGGAATTTCGTGGAGCAAAAACTTCTCTCGCCTGTGGAGACCCGCCTCGGGGGCTTAGAAAAACGGGTGGTTCGGGATCCTTACAACCCATTCCCTAAAATTCCAAGGTCTGAAAATTTCCCGGATGAATTTGTTTACGTTGGAGGTATGGGCAATTCTTTCGGAGATGGAGCGGAAACCTCGGCCCTTCAATACTGTTTGTTTACCTGCCCAGGTTCCATCTATCCAACCGGTAAATCCAACCTGACTTTCAAACCTCTTCTTTCTTCCCGAGGGGGGCCCCTTGCTGGGACTACCTCCGTGGATAATTTCTGGACGGGTGGAGTTTTTGGAACGCCTCGACGATTCAACCCAGACCGAACCTTATATCCTGGGAATAATCTTTCAGAAGTGATCGGTGCTTCTATTTCCGGTGAGGTTCAGGATGGCAACCAGACTAATCAAATGAAGGTTATTCTAGTCGCAGACTCCGATGTTCTCGCTGATCCCTTCTTCAATATTCGAAGCCGGGGCCCAGACTCCGACTTTCCACTCGATGTGGACAATGTTACCCTTAGCCTGAACCTCATCGATAGCCTGAGCGGAGAAAACAGCCTTTTGGAAATCAGGAATCGTCGTAGGTTGCATCGTACATTGGAAGAATTTGAAAAGAGTATCGAGGCTGCCCGGGCGGTCGCATCCACTACAATTCGCGATGCAGAGGCTTCCATTCAACAAATCTTGCAAGACGAAAATAGAAAGTTGAACGAGGCATTGGCCGAAGTACAAAACAGCCAGTCATCGATGACCCAGGGCCAATTTATGCAGGTTCTCCAAACTGAGGCAGCTAAATTACAGAAGAACCTGGCAAAGAGGGAGCGGGAGCTTCGGCAGGAAACCAATACCAAGGTAAAAGATGCGGAGAGGCAAAGAGATCTAGAAATCAAAAACAAGCAGGAGAAAATTCAGAATTTATCCGTCTTTCTCCCCCCCATTCCACTTCTGATTATCGCTCTGGTCGTATACTTCAAAAAGAGTGCCGCTGAAATCCAAGGTGCCACGGCCTCCCGAGTTCGCTCCTGAATAGTATCCATTTTATAATCCTTACACTTACCAAATAAGACAAATGAAAGAAAACAAAACCACTCTTGTTTTTCTCCTCGCAGCCGCCGCTTGCATTGCTTTGGCAATCTTCACCGCCCCGGTAAAACGCGATCCTTCAAGTAAAGTTAACCGTATGGGTCAGCCCTTGTTCGAAAGCTTTGACCCCCGCGAAGCAACCGGTATTGAAATCGTGGAAATGGACGAAGAAGAACTGGAGGCTAAATCCATTGAGGTAGCCCAAACCGATCAAGGGTGGTTCATCCGTAGACCAAACAAACCGGATTACCCAGCCAATGCGGATAATCAAGTAAAAGATGTTTCGACGATTCTCTTTGACGTTCGGATTCTGGATCAAGCCGGTGAAGGAGCGGGCGAACACTCGAAATTTGGAGTGCTTGACCCAAGTCGGGCTCAACCCGGAGATCAGGGTGTGGGCCGTATGATTGCCTTAAAAAATAATTCTGGATCCAACCTTGCCCAACTTATTATTGGAAATGAGGTGGAGGGTCTCAACAATACTCATTTCGTTCGTAAACCGGAAGAAAATGAGGTCTATCGGGTTGAAATGCAAAACGTTAATGATGTCAGCACGAAGTTTGTAGACTGGGTTGAAAAAGATTTCCTCGATCTCGATAAATGGAATATCAAAAGCGTTACTTTTGACAATTATGAGGTCAAAGACGGCAAAATGGTACCGTCTGCCAAGCAAATTCTGGATTATGCCGATTCGGAATGGAAGTTAATCGGTAGCCTACTTAAAGAAGATGAAGAGCTCGACAAAGAGAAACTGGATGGCATGAAAGATGCCTTCGATGATCTTGAAATTATTGATGTTGAGAAAAAGCCTGCGGTATTAGCTTCCAGCTTACGAAACGGGAACGAATTTGTCGCAGCTAATAATGTACAGGAGCTGAAAAATTCGGCCAAGTCATTATTTGACAAGGGGTTTCTAACCGTAGAAATGGTGGGCAAGGATGGAAAACCTTTAGCTTACCAAGATGGAAAGCCCAAACTTCAAGTGGTGTCTAAAAAGGGTGAGGTCGTGGTCGGTATGAAAGATGGAGTCGAGTATGTCTTGCGTTTTGGAGAGGCCTACCGTGGCTCGGAGGACGATGAGAACGCAACCGGAGATAGCCGATACATTTATGCCTATGCCCGGGTTAATCCAAACCTTTTAGACCAGCCTCAATTAGACCCTGTCCCCGCCCCTTTTGAAAAACCGAAAACAGAGGGCAAAAAGCCTGCTGAACCATCCCAGGTTAAAGAAGGTGCAAAAGGACCGGAGGGAGAAAAAGGAACTAAATCCGCTCCCCCGATTGCACCACCAGGTCCACCGCCTAATTTCATCCCCCCCTCTCCTCCTCCATCCAGCCCGCCCGCAAACTTGCCAGCAGCAGTCCAAGATTCTACTTCCTCTCCCCAAGCACCCAGTTCGGATTCCAATGCTTCTTCTGCCACGGATGAAGTAGCCCAAATGAAAGCGGACAGGGAAGCGGAAATTGCACGCATTCAAGCATCCAATGGCCAAAAACAAAGAGAATTCAACGAAAAGGTGGCCAAGGCCCAGAATCGGGTCAAGGAACTGAATGAAAACTTAGCGGACTGGTATTATGTAATTTCGAATGAAGTCTACGAAAAAATCCGCTTGAATCGGGTCGATTTCGTCAAGGCTAAGGAAAAGGAATCCGAAGAAATGCCCGAGGAAATTAAAGCCTCCCACATTTTGATTTCTTACCAGGGTGCAAGCCGAGCAGATGCTGATATCAAAAGATCCAAGGATGCTGCCAATTCTGAAGCACAACGAATTCATAAATCAGTCACCTCAGAAGGTAAGGACTTTGCGGAGATGGCAAAGAAACATTCGGATGGGCCTTCCGGACCCAAGGGTGGTGATCTTGGTAAATTTAAATTTGAAGTCATGGCCAAACCTTTTTCGGAAGCCGCCTTCGCATTGGATGTAGGTGCAATCTCAGAAGTGGTAGAAACTGATTTTGGTTTTCATATTATTAAGAGAACCGAGTAAGGTATTTTTTAGTTTTTTCATTCTTCAAGCCTCTCTTTTTTACAGGAGAGGCTTTTTTCTTCCACGAACTGGGTTCGTTCGATAGTCTAAGTGGTATGGCTTTTCCCTTATTTAATAAAGCGAAATCCCCAGTCATCCAAAGAATTCATTCGGATGACGCAACCCGGTTGCGACTCAAGTATGACACCTATTACCATATTTTTGACAAACAAGAAGGTACAAGGGTATGGAAAGACGGAAAAGAATTTATCATGCTTTCAAGCAATGATTATCTGGGCTTGGCTCAACACCCCAAGATCAAGGAAGCAGGTGCGGAAGCGATCAAGAAATGGGGAAGCAGCACAACAGGTGCCCGTCTTGCCAATGGCGGTCGCTCCTTTCACCGGGAACTGGAAGAGGAACTTGCTACTTTTGTCGGTAAAGAAGCATGTCATGTATTTTCCGCCGGATACCTAGCTTGTGCCTCTTCGGTGACCGGCTTTGCAGATCGAAAAGATATTTTATTTGCTGATAAAAACCTGCATTCTTCCCTATGGAGTGGTATTAAATTAAGTGGAGCCCGATGCGAGAGGTTTTCGCACAACCACCCGGGACACTTGAAGGAATTATTGGAATATGAAGATGAAAAAACTCCTAAAATTTTCATTTTTGAGGGGGTTTATTCTATGGAAGGACACATTGCGAAACTTCCAGAATTCATGAAGCTTGCCGATGAATATAATGCTTTTGTGGTTCTGGATGATGCTCACGGCTTTGGTGTTCTTGGTGAACAAGGTCGTGGCACCGCAGATCACTTTAATTTAACCAATGAAGTGGATGTAATCTGTGCAAGCTTCTCAAAATCCCTAGCGGGATCAGGAGGGTTTGTGGCAGCCACTCAGGATGCCATCGATTATATGCGCAGTCATTCCAAGCAGGCCATTTTTTCCGCTGCCCTCTCTCCAAGTGCCTGTGCTTCCGCCCAAGCCGCCCTCCGAATCATGCAGGATGAACCCGAACATCAGAAACGGCTTGTAAAAAATTTGGAGCGCTATCGAAAAATTTTATCCGACTTGAAGCTAGATATTTGGGAAAGTGAGACCCCAGCCATTCCAATCGTTTTAGGGGAAAAGGAAAAAGTTTATTATTTCTGGAAAGCATTACAGGAAAAAGGGATTTACACGATTATTTCAATCGCCCCGGGAGTTCCTCCCGGCAAAGACTTAATCCGAACCGCAATTTCTGCGAGCCATACGGATGAGGACTTGGATCGGATTGAGGAAGCCATGCATTATGCATGCTCCAAGATCTAAAAAGCCCTCAGCTTTTTCAACCGTAATAAAATAAATACTGAATGGATAAACTTCGAGAGGTTTACCGACCAAGGTTTGACAAAACCCCTGTATAAATAGGTCCACGCATGTAAATATTGGTCAGAGACCGCTTGATTCTGTCGAATCAAATCACCCCATCTTTGGTTGAGTACCTCGAAATTTTCATGATTGAATTGTTTTCTTCCTTCACTGGCACTCTTGACATGCTTCACCACACTATCATGGACCACGAGGCAGGATTTTCCATCCTCGTTGATTCGAAGGCATAAATCTACATCCTCACAACCATTGACAAAGATTTCATCAAAACCTCCAATTTTTTGAAAATAATCACGCCGGACCAAACAGCAAGCTGCAGTCACCGCGCTCCACTTTCGAATTTCTCCTTTAAAAGGCCTGTAAGCAAAGCCCTGACCAAAATGTCTGGGATTTCCCTCAGGAGAAAAAACCACCCCCATATGATCGTATTTTGAGCTATCTGCCAGCCTTTGGACATTACCAACAACGCCAACTTCCTGAAACTTGTGAAATGCCTTAATCATAGGTTCCAACCAATTTCCTTCCACAAAGACATCATTGTTTAAAAAGCAGAGGTATTCGCCCTTGGCTTGGGCTGCCAAAAAGTTGTTATTCTTTGCATAACCCTCTCTTTTTTGATTAAAAAAAGTTTGAATTCCTGAATCGAGGCTCTTTAGAAATGTTTGGGTTTCGTCCTCACTGCAGTCGTCCACGATTAAGGTTTCAAAATCAATCTTTTCAGAAACCGTCTGGTTAATGGAATTTAGGCAGCGCTTGGTATATTCCAGCTGACCATAAGTTGATATTAAAATGCTAACTAAAGGCTTTTTCATCAAGAAGTAACATTCTCGATCGCTTTCTGAATGGATCGGTTGAGTGAAGATGCAGTTCTTTTAATATTGAAGTTTTCCCGCACATGCTTGCTTGCATTCTTTCGGATCTTCTCAAATTCTGCTGGGTTATCAAGAAAATCCTTGAGTAGACCTACCCATTCCATGGGAGTGTCCGGATCCATTGAAAAACCAGAGACACCGTCTATAAATGCTTCCGATGCGCCCGCATTCTTCGATGAGATAACCAAGCAACCCGCATCCATCGCTTCTGGAATGACATTTGGAATTCCATCACGGTCTCCCTGAGCATCAATAATTCCAGTGAAAAGAAAGGCATCCGCGAGCATTAAAAATTTGCGAACTTCTTCTTCTTTTTTAGCTCCTAACAAAAAAACATTTTCTTGTAATCCGAATCTTAAAATTTCTGCTTGGATTCTTTTTTCTAATACTCCATCCCCAATAATTTCAAGCTCGTACGGCACTTGATCCCGGGATAATTCCAAAGCGATTCGGAGCATATGGAAATATCCTTTTTTGGGAACCAACCGGCCAATGGCAATCAACTTTAATTTCCGTGGGTAATAAAGTTCGAATGAATTTCTGATCGAAAATGTCTCGAGTCCCCTTCGAATCAATTTGATTTTATTTTTAGGGACTCCCCTTTGAGTAAGACGGGAGGCAGAAGATTTCGAAGATGTACGGACAAAGGATGCACTTTCCAATTTCATCGGTAGTAACCAATCGCCTCCTTTCCTGAATAAGTCATAGGCATGGGCTCCCATCGAGAAAGGAATACCCACGAGTTTATGGATGGCAAATGCTGCAGTGGCAGGCATGGTTGCCCATACTCCATGAACCAGGGAATAATTCTTTTTCTGGAAATTCTTAGCTTCTACCAAAGCGAACCCAAGCCCAAGAAAAGTCTCGTTGAAATTTTGCAGGTTGGGGCATGCCTTATCCCACAAAAATTTTAAAGTCTGCCCAAATTCTTTGGGCCGGGTAAAGGCCCAGTAAGGGAGCCAAAAAAAGAGGGTAAATAATTTATGCTTAGGAAATAATTTAACTTCTATTCCATTCCATAAGCTCGCACCACCCCAAAGGGAAAAAGCTTGGGGTTGGAGGCCTGAATCCCATAGTGCCCTGAGCTCTCTTCGTACGAATGTCTCCGTTGACCTTGGGAAGGTCGCATACAGAAAAGCAACCTTTTCCAAAACCAAAGTTTAGGCACAGGCCTAACTTAATCACTTGGTTCGTATTTTACGAACCGAGGACTGACCGAGTCGGTTTTTTTCGCCGAACCATTTTCTAAGGGCACTGAGGTTCGTGCCCCATTCCCGTTATTAGTATTGCTGCTTTTTTGTAAAGCGGAAGATTCTTTTTGCCCGTCAATTACAGGAAAATAGTCAAAGGCCAATTTTACCTCTTCGGCAGACGCAGTCTTTTCACCTTCCACCGTAATTTCACCTTGAAAGCAAGCAAGTGGGTGACGGATGCGGGAGACCTTTACTTTCATTTTGAGCAAATCCCCAGGCTTACAGATGCGCCTGCATTTAACCCCGTCACAGGAAGTAAAAAATATGGTGTTAGGATTTACTTTTTCTTTAATGGAAGGGTTTTCCCCTTTGAGCAGGAAGAACACACATAACTGCCCAAGTGCCTCAATCATGATAGAAGCAGGAAACACTGGATTTTCTTTAAAATGGCCTTCTAGAAAATATTCGTTCCCTGAAATCCGATAACTACCAGTGGTTTCATCCCCATTAATTTGAACAGATTCGAGGAATAAAAATGGCTCGCGGTGAGGCATTAAGGATGCAATCTCTTCAATTCTGTAAGTTTTTGCACGTACCGGTGGTTCCTCCCCTTTTGCCTTGGCTTGCAGGTAAGCTTTTACGTCGCCAATGGTTCTTAAATCTTTGAGTTCTTCGTTATCAATACTAACTTGTAGAGTTTGCTCAACCAGCATGACAATCTCAAGCATGGTGAGAGAATCCATGCCCAAGTCCTCATACATCCTAAGACTTTCATCACTGTTGTTTAGAATTTCGCGTTGGTCAGGTTCCAGGTGACGATCGATAATACCCATGACAATGGGTTCGACTTGATCGATATCTTGCGATTTCCGAAAGGTAAGAGCAGCCTCGTAGGTACCGGGGGGGCATCGTTTGAGTAAATCTTTAAGATCTTCCTCAACGGTTGAATTTGAATCGGGGTTCATGATTTGAAAAGTGAAGGAGAATTTTACTATCGTGAAATGTTATTCTTTGGGGTAAGGAAAAGCTCGGATAAATGATAAAGTTTTAAATATGGCGGAAAATCAACCAGTGAGCAAACCTAAATCAGTAGTTCTTACCTGTGCCCAGCCAACTGGAATGCTGACTTTGGGGAACTACCTAGGAGCCGTTCGAAATTGGTCTACCATGCTCGAGGATCATGATTGTTTTTTTGGAATCGTCGATCTGCATGCCATAACCAACTCATACACCCCCTCCGTTTTAAGGAAAAATGTATATGATTGTGTGGCTCAATACATTGCATGCGGGCTTGATCCAGAAAAATGCAACCAGTTTGTACAATCCCATGTAACAGGACACACAGAATTAGCATGGATCCTCACCTGCCTGACCCCCATTGGTGAGCTTCAGCGGATGACCCAGTTCAAAGATAAAGCTGCAAAATTGGGATTCAAAGTTGCCCCCCCTTCCGGGGCAGAGACCGATTCCATCACCTTTTCCCATCAAGGGGCAAGAGCCCAATCGTCGATTAATGCCGGATTACTTTGCTACCCTGTCTTAATGGCAGCCGATATTTTACTCTACAACGCCGACCTTGTTCCCGTAGGAGAAGACCAGAGACAACATCTGGAATTGTGCCGGGATCTGGCCCAAAGATTCAACGGCCAATACTCCGAAACCTTCAAGGTTCCTGAAGCTTTTGTGCCCAAGGTCGGAGCTAGGATAATGTCGCTAACCGACCCGGACCGAAAGATGTCCAAGTCAGACCCGAACGATAAAGCGACTCTTTTTGTCTTAGACGAACCGGATAGGATCAAGAAGAAGATTGCATCTGCGGTGACAGATTCCGGGGCTGAAATCAAGGCGGTCAAAGAAAAGCCTGGAGTGTCCAACCTTTTAGGAATCCACTCGGCGCTTAGCGGGCAAAGCTTGGAAAGTCTTGAAGCTCACTTCGAGGGCAAGGGATACGGGACTCTTAAGTCAGAGCTTGCAGATATGATAATTGAGACTTTAAATCCGGTTAGAAAAAAGTACAACGAACTCGTGAAGAACAAGGATTATTTGAATGAAATTTTAGCAAAGGGAGCAGAGGGCGCTCAAAAGCGCGCCTATAAAATGCTTGCCAAGGTTTATCGTAAGGCAGGTTTTCCAGATAAAGCCAGACGCTAAATTGTATCTCTTGAAAATTCCCTAAAAAATGGCACTCGACTTTGAAGATCAAAATGAATCTGAGGGAGCCCTTGCAAAATGGCCCTTTTATCTTTCTGCCTTTTTCATCCTAGGCATAACCCTACTTTTTGCTTACCTACAATATCTCCAAGAAGGAATCTTGGGGACTTGGCAACTTATTGGCTGCATCTTCGCATCCGCGGTTGCAAGTATTCTCATCTTCTTTCCACTTTTTGTCGAAAAAGCTCTCTTTCTAAGCTTTTACGGAAAAAAACCACAGGAAGAAGAACTGCATCGAAAGATTTTTTTCGATATGAAAGAAGTGAAAGAGGGACTGGATTCGCTTGCGGTCAAAATTGATAAGGTTCCCTCGGTTGTGGATCAGATTTTGAAAAACTCGAAGGAGGGAGATCAAGCAGAACAAGAGCTTGATTCTTCTCTACTCCAGTCCTTCCAAGGAATGGAGAGCAATTTAACCAAAAAATTATCTACTCTGGAGGGCTTGGTTCATTCTCCGATTCTTCCCGAACCAGATCCTCAAATTGAAGAGGTCCAAAAAAACTTGGCTTTAACCCAGGAAAAACTCGATGCCTTCAGCAGTAAATTTGAAAAACTTCAGGATTCAATCAATGAAATTAAAGCTGCACTCAAAAGTTCAGCCCTCTCTTCATCCCCAGCTGCTTCTCCAAATTTAGAAAATCCAGTGAAACACGAAGACCAACTCAAAGCTTCCCCCGTTTCTGAAGTCATGGAAGAAGAATTTATAGAAGAGAAAGAGGATGAAGCTGTGCTCTCTGATCCGGAAGATTTGGAAGAATCCTTTACCCCGGAAACCCAAGAGGAAGATCCTTCAGATGAAGAGGATGCGATCGATGAAGATGTACTCCCTGATCCGGAAGATTTGGAAGAATCTTTTACCCCAGAAATCCAAGAGGAAGATCCTCGAGATGAAGGGGATGCGACCCATGAGGCTCTGCTCCCTGATCCGGAAGACTTGGATGAAGAAGAGGTTACAACTGGCGATGAACTCCTTGGCCAAGTATCAACAGATATCGAGACCGAATTGGATCTTGATTTGCCAGATCCACAAGAGACCATTCGGAAGGTGGATGCCCTACTTGCTGGGGAAAAGATTTCTGAAAAACCTACTCCCAAAATTGAAAACGAGGAAAAGTCGAAAAAGAGCGACCTTACCTCCGTGATTGCAAATGTAATGATTGGTATTGGAAATAAGCCTTATCTTCGTGGAGAAGGACCCGGGCTAAGTTGGGACGAAGGTGTGCCCATGAATTTTATTGAAATCGGGAAGTGGGCATGGTCACCATCCCGAAAGAATGCATCCCTCACCATTCAAGTTTACAGAAATGATGAGGACCCAGACACCAGTGGTAAATTCGAAGTAAAACCCGGGGAAAAATTCGAGCTCACTCCCAAGTTCTAGTCTTCGAATAATGGATTACGGTAAATTCCGTCTTCAACGAGCTTAAGAATGGAACTCATCACCTTGGCTTTGTCTTCTTTGAAAGTCACGCCCATCCAAGCACAGGATGCAGGATAAACCTTAACTTTTACACTTCCAGATTTGATACTGGCATCAACGGCACTCGGTAAATAAAACTCAGAAAGCAAGTCTTCCTGGTTTAACGACTCCAGAAACTTGATAAATTCAGTCTCCAATAGAGAAAAGATGGATCCGGGGAATCCCCAAATGTTCATCGAAACAATTTCTGAACCGCTCAAGGAAAGCTCGGCACCACTGGAATTCAACCCGGTGATGGGTATTCCGCCAACTTTAGTCCACTCTTCCACGGTCTCAAGATATCCCGCTGTTTCCTGACAAATCCCACGGGATACAAGCCCGTGATCTGATAAAGTTTCCGACAGGCGAAAACCAACCATGGAAAGAACCGGTTTCTCCGGTTCTTCTGCTTGATCCATGCCAAAAGATTGAGCAAGTACCTGAAAGGTTTCAAATCCATAAAAATCATCAGCATTGATCACCGCAAATTCATTACCCGCTAAGCTTTCTCGTGCCGACCAGACTGCATGTCCCGTACCCCATGGACGAAGTCTTTCTAGCGGGCAATTAAATCCAGAAGGCAAATCGTGGATATTTTGATAGGCATATTCCACATCCAGAATATTTCGGTAT
>OZSS01000933.1_pt1 | contig 13912 bp, 13 predicted proteins | sample 1779911 | NCBI WGS metagenome assembly OZSS01 (sample SAMEA2603589, study PRJEB24840) | metagenome | biome: Water; feature: Photic zone; material: Seawater sample | place: Mediterranean Sea | collected 2013-11-12 | depth 10 m | reverse complement strand
CAAGCGGGCATAACAGCTGCAAAATACAGAAACCTGTTCAGACGTGCCAGCGCCCGCCAATGACAGCCCAAGGGCACAGGATTCACCCAGATTCTGAATATCCTCGCCAAAATAGCTCTGATGATCGCGCACAATTTTAAAACCGTTATAATCAGGTGGATTATGACTACCTGTCACCTGAATGGCCCCATCACAATTTAAATGTCTGTCTGCAAAATAAAGCATGGGTGTTGGCCCGATGCCGATATCATAAACATGGCAGCCTGCACGTTTCAGGCCGTCTATCAGAGCAGCTGCCAGAACGGGAGATGAAAGGCGTCCGTCCCGTCCAACGGCGATATGTCCCGCCGAAGACTTTTTTATTTGATTGCCAAAGCCAGCCCCGATGGCAAAGGCGTCGTCTGTGTTGAGGGTCTTCCCAAATTGGCCACGAATATCGTAGCTTCTCAAAATCGTGGGATCAAATTTATGTTTCATGAGGAGGTTTGTTCTACTAGCCATTTCTGAAGCTCTGCGCGTAGCTCAGGGCGTTGGAGTGCAAAGGCTATGTTCGCTTTGATAAAACCGATTTTTGAGCCACAGTCATATCGCTGTCCGGAAAACTTCAGACCAGCAAAGGCCGCTTTGCCAATTCGTGAAGCTAATGCATCTGTGAGCTGAATCTCGCCTCCTGCACCCTTATGACCCTCAGCTAAGTTGGTGAATACCCCAGGCTCAATAATATAGCGGCCGACAACAGCTAGGTTTGATGGTGCCTTCTCAGGAGCCGGTTTTTCAACCAGGCCCTTCACCGTTATCAGCGGGCCATTTTCATGGCCAGGCGTGATGATGCCATAGGAACTGGTCTCCTTGGGTGAAACTTCCATAACAGCCACCATATTGCCGTCCTGATAAGCATCTACCATTTCCTGTAAAGCTGGTGTCCCCAAAATCAGGTCATCAGCAAGTAAAACAGCAACCGGATCATTTCCGATCTGATTGCGCGCGCACCAAACAGCATGACCCAGCCCAGCAGGCTCCTGTTGACGTACATAAGATACTGAACCAGGCTCGCGCATCATCTGCTGTACGGTTATTAAGGCTTCTGATTTTCCTTTTGCCTGCAGCACATTTTCCAGTTCAGTGGAATGATCAAAATGATCCTCAATTGCTGATTTATTGCGGCCAGTCACGAAGATAAATTCTTCGATACCTGCGGCAGCTGCTTCCTCAACAGCATATTGGATTAGGGGCTTGTCAACGACAGGAAGCATTTCCTTTGGCATTGCTTTTGTTGCTGGCAGAAAACGTGTGCCTAAGCCACCAACAGGAAAGATTGCTTTTCTGATTTTCATGAGTCTTACTGACTTTCATCATCGCGTCACAGTTCTTGCGTTACAGAACATAAGGGTACATAAAGATTGGGTCAAGAAAAGCAATTAGGGTTCAGTTAATGTCGGATATTATGATTTCTGAAATCCTTCATCGCTCAGCAGAAGTAAAAAATAAAATGATTTCAGTTTGTGCTGGTCCTGCAGAACAGGCTGCACAGATGATTGTGGCCTCTATGCGAAAAGGTGGAAAACTTATGTTACGTGGAAATGGTGGGTCAGCAGGTGATTCTCAGCACCTGGCCGCTGAATTTGTGGAAATTTTGGACCATACCAAGCCACGTCCAGGCCTGCCAGCTCTCTCCCTTACAACTGACACATCTTTTCTAACAGCTTATGCAAATGATTTTGGGTTTGAGGATGTTTTTGCACGACAAGTCGAAGCACTAGGAGAGCCAGGTGATGTGCTGTTGGGAATTTCAACTAGCGGCAATGCAAAGAATGTTCTGGCTGCAGCAAAAGCCGCTAAAGATAATCAGATCAGCGTCATTGCGTTCACCGGAGAAACAGGAGGACAGATGGCAGACTTTTCTGATCTGCTCGTTGCCATTCCCAGCAGAATTATGATGCATATTCAGGAATGTCATATTGCTTTGGGTCATGCTATTATAGCACGTGTTGAAACTCTTCTTTCTGAAAAATGATGAATTGTTTGCAAGAGATTTTGAATTTGAGTGTGAGGCGTAAATGAATATTGTTGTCGTTGGTACAGGATATGTTGGCCTTGTTTCTGGCGCGTGTTTTTCTGAGTTTGGGTTTGCTGTGACCTGTGTCGATAAGGATTCAGATAAAATCACCTCTCTTGAAAAAGGCGAGATACCTATTTATGAGCCTGGCCTTGATGATTTTGTAAAGCGCAATTCTGCAGCGGGTCGTCTGCGTTTCACCACCGAATTAGGGCCAGCCGTCGGTGCAGCTGATGCTGTTTTTATTGCGGTAGGTACGCCAACGCGCCGCGGCGATGGCCATGCTGATTTAAGCTTTGTGTTTTCAGCCGCGGAAGAAGTGGCAGCTCATCTGTCCGGCTATACGGTCGTGGTTACAAAATCAACAGTCCCTGTGGGTACCGGCCAGCAGGTTGAACAAGTGATCCGCAAAGCCAATCCGGATGCTGATTTTGATATTGCCTCTAATCCTGAATTTTTGCGTGAAGGCTCGGCAATCTCTGATTTTATGCGCCCCGATAGGGTGGTTGTAGGTGTGCAAACTCAGAGAGCTAAAGAAGTAATTAGACAATTGTACCGCCCGCTGTATCTGATCGAAAAACCGGTCTTGTTTACCGGGCTGGAAACAGCTGAACTTATAAAATATGCAGCGAATGCGTTTTTGGCTGTGAAGATTTCTTACATTAATCAAATGGCTGATTTGTGCGAAAAAGTAGGCGCAAATGTGCATGATGTGGCTAAGGGCATGGGTCTTGATAACCGGATTGGTGCCAAGTTTCTGCATCCAGGTCCAGGATATGGCGGCTCATGTTTTCCTAAAGATACACTGGCCCTTGTTAAAACAGCTGAAAGTGTTGACAGCCCTGTATCTATTGTTGCGGAAGTGGTTGCCTATAACAAGGCCCGTAAACTGGAAATGGCAAAGAGAGTTATTTCCGCGTTTTCAGGTGATGTGAAGGGGCGCAGGCTTTCTGTCCTTGGTCTGGCATTTAAGCCGGAAACAGATGATGTGCGGGAGAGCCCGGCGATTGAGCTTATTAAAGAACTGATGGCAGTGGGCGCACTAGTAACAGCTTATGATCCGGTGGCCATGGATGAAGCGAGGCAGATCTTTGCTGAACACATCCTCTATGCAGATTCGGCTCATGCCTGTCTTGACGGGGCAGATGGTGCAATCGTGGTTACAGAATGGAATGAATTCCGCGCATTAACTCCCAAATTATTTGCTGATTTGATGGCTGGAAATACCCTTGTCGACCTTCGCAATATCTATGAGCCTGAACAGATGAAAGCTGTCGGCTTGAACTATCGGTCTATTGGGCGCCCAGAGGCATGAATTAAGCTGTTCTGATTTGTTTTATTCCCGTAGCAATTTGCTTCTTAATGGAGTTAGAGATATCTTCTACAGATGGAAACTGTGAGAATAAAACTAGCGACAAAATGAATCAGACAGGGTTTTTCTGGCATGAAAGATGTTTCTGGCATGGTGCTGGAAATTTTGCGTTTATTTTGCCTGCAGGAGGGATGGTTGAGCCATCCGGAACATCTCGACTGCCTGAAGCTCCAGAAACAAAGCGAAGGTTGAAAAATCTGATTGAAGTTTCCGGACTGGCAGATGAGCTTGTCTGTTCAACAGCTATTGTTCCAGCAAATGAAGATGAATTAGTCGTGGTACACACCAATTCTTATATTGAAGACTTCAAACGATGTTCTGCTGACCAGGGTGGTGACTTGGGACTGCGCACGCCATTTGGCCCTGGCGGATTTGAAATTGCCTGCTTGTCAGCCGGTATGGTCAGACAGGCGCTTTTTGCCGTACTTGACGGACAGCTTGACAATGCCTATGCCTTGTCGCGACCGCCTGGACATCATTGCCTGCCTGATTTTCCAAATGGATTTTGTCTGTTAAATAATATCGCGGTGGCTGTGCAGGCTGCCCGGCGTGCCGGTAAGGCTGAAAGGGTAGCAATCGTTGACTGGGATGTGCATCACGGTAATGGTACAGAGCATATTTTTTATGATGATGCAGAGGTGCTGACCATATCTGTCCATCAGGAACGCAACTACCCTCTTGACACCGGTGATGCTAGCGACACGGGTGGCAAAGCCGCTGAATTTTCAAACCTGAATATTCCGCTTTTGCCAGGTGGGGGGCACCTGACCTATCTTTATGCCATGCAGCGGTTAATTTTGCCAAAATTAGCAGCCTTTAAGCCAGATATCGTCATTGTGGCCTGCGGGTTTGATGCCTCTGGTGTTGATCCTCTTTCGCGGATGCTATGTGGGTCTGATACCTTTTATGAAATGACAAAGGCATTGATGGACTTCACTGGAAATCGTTTGGTGATGGCGCATGAAGGTGGCTATTCAGAAACTCATGTCCCTTTTTGTGGTCATCATGTTCTGCAGCAGCTTTCAGGTTCAGCTATAACGGTGAGTGATCCGCTAAGCCCCCGGATCATGGCACAGCAGCCAGATATCAGTTTGAACCTGCTTCAGGAAAAACGCATGAATGAGATAGCAGAATTACATCAGCTTTAAGCAAATTTAAAGGGTAAACTGCAGGCAGGGTGAGATGAATTATAATCAGCTTTTTTCTTCTTTTCAGGATCAACAGATCATGGTTGCCTTAATTGGCGCCGGTCAGTTTGGTGAGACATTTATTCGTCAATGCAGGCGTATATCTGGCATACAAATCAGTTTTGTTTGTGACTTGCAGCCAGAACGGGCGAGAGCGGCACTGCTGGCAGCAGGGTATGATAATTCAGCCTTTGTTTCAGTAGGCAGCAACGAGGAGGCGGCAACAGCTCTCAATAATGGTCAGATTATGATCACCTCTGATTATCGTTTAATATCTGGGCTGGCTCTTGATTGTGTGGTTGAAGCGACAGGAAGCCCTGAAGCTGCAGCGCAGGTTGGCCAAATAACACTGATGTCTGGGTTTCATCTAGTGATGATCACAAAGGAAGCAGATATTGTTGTTGGTCCATACTTACATAAGCTGGCGAAAGCGGCAGGCAGACATGTCACCCCTGCACATGGTGATCAGCCAAGCCTGCTGATTGCGCTCCTTTCCTGGGCTGAAGTGCTTGGAATGAAAGTGATTGGCGCCGGCAAATCCAGTGAATATGATTTTGTTTTTGATCTTGAGGCTGAGCAGGTTAGCTGGCGTGGCCGTACAGAACAAGTTCAGAATTTGTCTGATATTTGGGAACTTTCTGGTTCTGTTGGGAATGCAGTTCAAAGACGTGAAGTTGCCCTTTCTGCTTTCCCAAAACGTACTGTCCCTGATCTTTGTGAAATGGGCATTGTTTGCAACCATACCGGCCTAATGCCGGCTGCAGCTGCATTTCACGCCCCGCATGCAAGGGTGACAGAATTATGTGATATCTTTGCCTCGCAGGAAGCTGGTGGAATTCTTACCACTACACCATTTATTGATGTTTTTAACTGTATGCGTCGCACAGATGAGCAGAGCTTTGGTGGTGGAGTTTTTATCATTGTGGATACAGAAAAGAATGATAGCTGGGAAATCCTTAGGGAAAAAGGCATCAGCGTAAGTGAGGATGGCAAGCGCGCACTGCTTTACAACCCGTCTCATCTTTTGGGGTTGGAAGCAGCAGTTTCAATCATGTCCACAGTGTGGCTTGATAAACCAACAGGGAACCAAGACATTCGGCATAATGTTGACCTTCATGCCAGGGCCAGTCGGGACTGGTCAGCAGGTGAAGTACTGTTGATCACAGATAATCACCATCATGAAATTGACGGGTTGTTAGCTGAACTTAATCCTGCGGCACATGCAGGCGAAAATGGACCCTTGCCTTATTATATGGCAGCAGAGAACCGCCTGCGGGTTGATGTTAAAAAAGGACAGCTTATCACCACCGATATGGTTATACCTCCAGAAGAGTCAACATTATGGAAATTAAGGCGCCAAATGGAAGCCGATAATACAGATACTGTTTCATCACAATAAATAAGGAGACTCATGGTGACCTCTAGACGAATCTATGGCCCGTACAAGCGCGAAGCCTCAAGCTTGTGTTTTGGGACCATGCAGTTTGGCGCCGGAGCAACGGAAGCAGACAGCGCACAAATGTATGAAGACTGCCGGGCGGCAGGAATCAATTTTTTCGACACGGCCTATGTTTACACCGAGGGGCAGTCTGAACAGATATTGGGCCGCCTGATCGCTGCTGAACGTGAGCAAATCATTTTAGTGACCAAAGCAGGTGCGCTTGGTGGGTCATCTAAAAAAAACATACGCTCTCAGCTTGAAACTAGTCTGTCGCGTTTGGAACAGGACTATACGGACATCTTTTTTCTACACAGGTTTGATGATAATACACCTCTGGAAGAGACCTTTGAGGTGTTAGCTCAGCTGAAAGAAGAGGGCAAATTCTTTCATCTTGGCGTTTCAAATTTTTCGGCCTGGCAAGTTATGAAGGCACAGGGGCTGGCCCTGCGACATGGGTTTCCATTGGTTGAGCTGCTGCAGCCAATGTATAATCTGGTCAAACGTCAGGCAGAGGTTGAATTACTGCCGATGGCGTTGTCTGAAAATCTCGGTGTTATCAGCTACAGCCCTTTAGGTGGCGGGTTGTTAACAGGCAAATATGCCGATAAATCTGACCCGTCTGATGGCCGCCTCAGTTGGGATAAGAAATATGCAGCCCGCTATGGTGAGGATTGGATGCATGAAGCAGCAGCTAAACTAAAGATTATTGCTGATGAAGCTGGCCTTGACCCTTTGGCTTTGGCTGTTGCCTGGGTTGCTCGCCATAAAGGGATTACAGCACCAATTATTAGTGCGCGTAACCAAGCTCAGCTTGTTCCCTCATTGCAGGCAGCAGAGATTAATATGAATGATCAGCTTTATCAGGTGCTCTGTGATCTAACTCCCACCCCGCCACCGGCCACAGACAGACTAGAAGAACAAAAGGTATGAATAATATTAAAATTTAGATATAAGTTTATTTTTGTGCTTTTGTTAGGCTTTCCGGCGGTGTCTGGCCATCATGGAAGCTGTTATGGAGGCGGTCCATGCCAATTTCTGCAGTGCCATAATTGCATTCATAAAACCGATGATGAAGCTGGTGGAAGAAATCACCCAATCTCAGAATTCGTTTGCCTTTAATCATCAGTCCTTCATAGCCTGAATGTGAAGTCACCGCTCCTAAAATTGATAATTGCTGTGAAAACAAAAAATGCACAGGATGGCAAGCTAAAGGAATATAGATCAGCGCTCCGGCCATCCAGATAAGATGTTCCAATGGGTGCATTGCATTTCCAGACCAGGGCCCCACACTGACATTACGATGGTGGACATGGTGGGCTATGCGATATAATGTTGGCCAGTGTAAGGCTCTGTGAATACAGAAAAACCAAAAGCTGTTCCAGGAAGGGATCACAATAAATAAGCCAATGAACAATATTGGATTGTCAGAAAAGCTGAACCAATAGCCGATATCGTTAGCTTTTGCCCACAACAGTAAAATTTCAAACCCTGTCCAGATGGTGACCCCACTGAAAAGTGTCCAAAATATATTAACATAAACTTGATTGCCAAAGGTGAATCGTTTAGCGTCTTTATTAGCCATTGATGCATCAAATTTAAGTGTTTTGCCCTGACTGCTCCAACGATATAAATATAAATGCAGGCCACCGGCCAACGCCACCATTAGCCCCACATTCTTTGCCCAAACGAGCGATACCCAGCTTAAAGATATGGACACACCAGTCTCAAGGTGTGGGGTCAGCCATACCCAAGATACCCACGCTAGAGCAAAAAACACTAGTCTTTCTGTTAGCGGCAGCCAAGATCGCAGCAACCAGTTTGTCCATTCCGCGATAGCAGAAGGGAATCGAAAATAAGGAGACGTGTTTAATGGCAAAGGGGGAATAAACACCCACATTTTTTTCTGCAGTGAATCTTGTTTTCCAGCTGTCATCAGATTTTCTTTCTGCCAAGAGCGTCACGCAGGGCTGAATTGACTATAAGCTTATCTATATATCACTGTCGACTGTAACTGTGATGCTTGTCATTTAGAGCTTCCCGTCAAGCACATAAGTCAGAATACGGATAACTTCATCAGGAGTCTCAACAACAGCTAAAGCTGCTGCATCAACTTCCTTTAAAGCATGCTGATGGTCAGCCCCATGCATGATGATAAGGGACTTTCCCAAAGCAGAGGCATAGCCTGCATCAAAGGCTGCATTCCACTGTTTATATTTGTCCCCAAATCTTACCACCACGATATCCGCGCCAGAGATAGCTTTGCGAGTGCGGATGGCATTGAGCTTGGCCCCTTTATGGTCATGCCAAAATTTGTCTTCCTCTGCGCCCATAATTGCCACACCGCAATCATCACTAGCTTCATGATCTGTCACTGGTCCAGAAAAATGAACGTCAAGTCCGGCAGCACCTTTGATGATTTGTTCTCGCCAATCGGTATGAATTTCACCTGAAAGATATAATTTTAAAGACATGTGTGATGATCCTATCTTGCAGTGTTTTTTGTTAGTTGACCCTGTGGTTCAGCACACCTAACCTTTTCATGGTTTTTAATCTTATCGGGCCTAAAAGCAGTGTCTGTAATCAAGTGTTTCTAAGTACAATAACGACATCTTTGTCATTTTCATTGAAGGTAAAGTTAGGAGGGCTGTGATGATCAAGTCAATAGACCATATCGTTTTGACAGCGCAAGATATAGATAAAACCATTCAGTTTTACTGTGGCGTTCTGGGTATGACTTTGGATCGATCCACGCCTGCTGGTAGCAGCTCTGAACGTTTGGCTTTATGTTTTGGTTTTCAGAAAATCAATTTACATCAGGCGGCTTCACCTTATATGCCGCATGCACAAAATCCAATCAGCGGCGCAGTTGATATCTGTTTTCTCAGCGATACACCCATAGAAGAGTGGATCAAGATATTCACACAATATTCTATTCCTGTTGAAGAGGGGCCAATAGCAAAGACAGGGGCAACGGGTCCTTTGTGCTCAATATATGTAAGAGACCCTGATGGAAACTTAATAGAAGTTTCAAATTTGACTAGCTAGATAAAAAGGCTCATTTTCGATTTCTACACTATTGGGGCAACGTCAGAGTTATAAGGCATAATCGCTATCATGAATCTTTTTGCTAAGTTATCTGCCCGTCACGAAGCTGGTCATCCTATTCGTGTTGGCCTTATCGGCGCAGGTAAGTTTGGGTCTATGTTCTTGGCACAGGCGTTGAAGATTCCGGCTCTTCACATTGCGGGCATTGCTGATTTATCACCTGACACAGCGCGGGGTAATCTTGCTTTGGTTGGCTGGAAAAAAGAAGCTTATAGTGCAATGGATCTAGATTCTGCCTGTGCCCAACAGACAAGTTTCATAACCGATGATCCAGCTTGTTTGATCGCAGACGATAGAATTGAAATTATTATTGAAGCTACAGGCGATCCTCTCACAGCTGTAGACCATATCATATCTGCTTTAAACGCAAGAAAGCATGTCATCAATGTCACTGTTGAGGCCGATGCGTTTTGTGGCCCTGCTCTCGCCCTTCATGCAGAAAAAGTTGGCCAAATTTATTCTATGGCTTATGGTGATCAACCAGCCTTAGTATGTGAACTTGTGGATTGGGCGCGGACATGTGGTTTTACAGTTATGGCGGCTGGCCGCGGGCATAAATGGGAGCCGCATTACCGATTTTCAACACCAGACACAATTTGGGACTACTGGGGATTGACTAGAGAGCAGGCTGAACGGGGTAGGCTAAATCCCAAAATGTTCAATGCCTTTCTTGATGGGTCAAAGCCCGCGATTGAATCAGCTGCCATTGCCAATGCCTGCAGACTTCAGGTGCCTGAACAAGGGTTAAACTTTCCTTCTGGCTCGATAGATGACATCCCTCAGCTTATGCGCCCTAAGGCAATAGGTGGTATTTTGGACCGCTCGCATATGGTCGAGGTGGTTTCAAGTCTTACAACAGAGGGAGAGCCTGTTGCCTATGATATCCGCAAAGGTGTTTGGGTCTGTATTGAAGCAGATACGGATTATGTCCGGAATTGTTTTGAAGAATATAAAATCACCACAGATGACACGGGCCGTTACAGTTGTTTGTATAAAAGGTGGCATATGATCGGATTGGAACTGGGCATGTCTGTTGGGGCAATCGCGGTTCGGGGTGAAGCCTCTGGAGCGGCTTCCTGTTTTAATGCTGATGTTGCTGCAGTTGCAAAGGCAGCTTTCCCTGCTGGCACTGTGCTGGATGGTGAGGGTGGTGCAACTATTTATGGTGGCTTGCGTCCTGCTAAAGTCTCTGTAGAAAACCGCTATTTACCCCTCGGTCTCTCCAATAAAGCCCGACTTATTAAGCCAGTTTTGCCTGATCAGGTTTTAACCTTTGATGATGTTGAATTGGATGCTAATAGGCTGGCGTTTCAGATGCGGCGTGAAACAGAGGCTTTATTGAACTGAGATGGATTTATGGATGAAAAACGGTCTGCTGGAGGTTTGAATGAGGCTAATTTCAAATATTGTGGTGTTGCTTCTTGTTGTATGGACCATAAGTATGGCAATTACTGCAACTATTGGACTCACCGTTTATTTTCCATTTGTAATCTCCGAAACAGGGGAAATTCCAAAACACCGTGAGGAATCTACAAGAGCTGGAATTATGCTAACCTTTGCTTATTACGGCGTTATGCATTTATTCAGACGAAACACACAAGTATATCCTATTAATTTTCTTATAACTTTTTTGTTCAACACTATTGTTGCTGGGCTTTATATCTTTTACAGGAATGAAGTCCCGATTGAGGAATATGCTGTTGCTGCTTTTTGGATTCTCTGTTTAGGGATTTTTTATATAGCGTCACGCCCAATGATGAAGGATTATTTCACTTGATTGTGAAGAAATATGGAAACCTAAAAAATTAATGGATATTTTTTATTGAAGCGTTTCACTACAAATAATTTACTCTACACGATTTCCATCTGAATTAAATAGATGCAAAGCTTTACTATCAAAATTCAGACCAACTCTACTATTTGTTTTCCAATCTTTACTCGGGTCAACCCTCACAGTGAGCATGTTTTCGAAGCCGCAATCTATGTAAACAAATTGGTCAGAACCTAAATATTCAGCGACCAGTATTTCACCACTAAGATTGGTTTTTTCTGGTTTGCACAAAGTTATGTGTTCAGGCCTTATCCCAAGCCAAGATATTTCTGACGCTTGCACGTCAAGCTCAACTTGCTGACGTTTTGGGCACAGTAGGATCAGCTTTCCATTTTTGACTACGCAAGGCATTAAGTTCATTTTGGGACTTCCAATAAATTCGGCCACAAACTTGTTCTGTGGACTATTATATAGAGTTCTCGGGCTACCGGCCTGCATAATTTTACCATTATCAAGCACTACAATTCTGTCCGCTAAAGTCATGGCCTCTATTTGATCATGCGTGACATAAACCGTTGTGATGCCAAGTCGCTTGTGGAGCTGTGAGATTTCTAGGCGCATATTTACGCGCAAAGCCGCATCAAGGTTAGAAAGCGGTTCGTCAAAAAGAAACCCTTTTGGCTGACGTATAATTGCACGACCAATTGCTACACGTTGTCGTTGGCCTCCAGATAATTGTTTAGGAAAACGTTCAATTAGTTTCTCAAGTCTGAGAGTTTTTGCAATTTTTTCAACGCGAGTTGAAATTTCCTCCCGGGCCACACCAGAGTTTTTTAGAGAAAAACCAATATTTTCTGCAACTGTCATATGAGGATAGAGAGCATAAGACTGAAACACCATTGACAAGCCTCTCTCTGAAGGCAGGCGGTCTGTCACGTTCTCACCGTCTATAATGACTTCACCGAAAGTTGCCTCTTCTAACCCTGCCAAGACTCTTAATAGAGTAGACTTTCCACATCCAGATGGCCCAACTAGAACTATAAATTCACCTTCATTTATATCAAAGTTTATTCCTTTAATGGCCTGAACATCGTCGAACCATTTTTCAATTGCACGGAGTTGAATAGCTGCCATCTCACTTTTGTCCTATTGGGTAGTGTCTAGTGTGTTTGCTACCTCATCATTGCACTGGTTTAAATAAATTGCCGCTGTCCATGAAAAGTTCATGCCGCCAAGGCCAGTGCCATCTAAAGGATCAAAGTATTCAGCCATGCCGTTATTCTCTACGAGCCTGTATGTATCATTTCTAATGCGTTCTGCAAGGCCACTTTCTCCAGAATCTTGTAGACCTATCGCGATCATATGGTTCATGACCAACCATACAGGACCTCGCCAGTAACGTTTTGACTCAAATTCCTCATGTTGGGGATCCCAACTTGGCATCCCGTAACTGCAAGCCGATAGAATTCGATTACAGTGATGTGCCATGCTTTCTTTTTGTACTTTTGAACCAGCGCCAGCAAAAAAAGAAAGCATTGAGGCATTTGTTGTAGCGTTGCTGAAGGTGCCGGATTTAATATCACGTGCGCAGTAGCTGCCAATAGAGTCATTCCATAACCATTCGCATCCTTTGGTGAGGAGCTCAATCCAATCCTGTATCTCTTTCAGTTCATCCGTAAAGTCCAATAGTTGGGCAAGTTCAAACAGGTCTTTGTTTGCCCTTAAAAAAATGAATTGTACGCCTGGATCAGCCATTAAAAATGGGCCATCGTTGTGAATAAGTTTATGATTCCAGCCGGCTTTTTGGCCAAACTCAACGATAGCAATAAACTTGTCATATTGTTCTTGCGTTGGGCGTTGGTTGACATCTACATGAGACGTATCTCGGCGCTGGTAGTGCATCAAATCGTCAGGCACGTCAACGCTTTTGAGACCAATATCCCAGTCAGGACAGTTATCACGCCCTGACTCCCAAGGGTGAATGATGCCAATTATTCCAGTTCCTAGAGGGTCTCTATTGGTAGCAAACCAGCGGTGATAAGACATTAAGCGTGAAAAAATCTGCTTTGCCTTTTTCTTGTCATAATTTGACCCCATGCGCACCATTTGCAAAACTATGCTGGCTAAAACGGGCGGCTGTGAATGACCACTTGTTGGCGGTTGAGTATTTGTTTTCCATACATCTGGGCCAGGAAAATAATCGGGATCATTACGTCGGAAAATTATATGTGGCACCATACCATCTTCCCATTGCGCACCCAGCAGAGAGGTAATTTCCAACCAAGCGCGCCATTTACTAAAATGCCAAATTCCTAAAGCTGTAAAACCAGAATCCCAATTCCATTGATAGGGATACAGTCGATTAGTGGGCACTGTGTAGCCGCCACGATCATTATTTTTAATTATATTAATTGGAGTTTGTTGATGCTCAGCCGTAAGATGCTCTCGATGCACTGTCCCATCAGCCTTAAAGTCAAAACATTGCGGCATATCATTTCCACCTTGAAGCGGTGTATCAACTACAAACATATTTCCAGTTTTCTCTGAATTCTCTAGTAAAAACCAAAACTGAAACCCATCAGCATCTGGAAACTGTAGCCAATCAGTATCATTGTGAATGTGTGTGAAAGGAGCCCCCCCTACCTCCTACCAAACCATAATAAAGACAGTCATCAAGCTTCAATTTCCTATCACCTACAGCTATGTAAGGCAGTATGTCTTTAACCAAATCGTCAATAATATCACATACCTGAGGGCTATCAAACTTAAGATCTTTTAAAAGAATTTTTTTTAATGCCTCCGTGTGTTGCTTTAAATCTATTATTATATGATTCCCTATAGCATTACGAGAAGCATCCACTTTTTTTTCAGTTCCAAATGATTTCGAAGATATTTTCTCTGCAATATTCAGAACTGGCAAAATTTTATCTATTCCTGGCTGCTTTGCCACAAGAGCGACTGCCAATCTCACATTATCGGG
>OZSS01000932.1_pt1 | contig 13914 bp, 9 predicted proteins | sample 1779911 | NCBI WGS metagenome assembly OZSS01 (sample SAMEA2603589, study PRJEB24840) | metagenome | biome: Water; feature: Photic zone; material: Seawater sample | place: Mediterranean Sea | collected 2013-11-12 | depth 10 m | reverse complement strand
CATAGTGTCTTTTTTCAGTTTGATACTCGACGTGTGCAGTTGAAATTGTTATTCCTCTTTCTTTTTCTTCAGGTGCTTTATCTATTTGTGCATAATCCATTGCTGTTGCACCGCCTGTTTCTGCTAAAACTTTCGTAATAGCAGCCGTAAGAGTTGTCTTACCATGATCGACATGACCAATTGTACCAATATTGCAATGCGGTTTGCTTCTATCAAATTTTTCTTTTGCCATTTTTTCCTCCTTAAATTAAAAAATTAACCAGAAACTTTTTCTTTGACTTCCTCGGCTACATTATGAGGAACCTGCTCATAATGATCAAAAGTCATTGTGTAACTTGCTCTACCCTGGCTCATAGAGCGTAAATTATTTACATATCCAAACATGTTTGCAAGTGGAACCATTCCATTAACAACATGGTTTACTCCCCTTTGCTCCATACCTGAAACCTGTCCCCTTCTTGAGTTTAAATCACCGATTATATCACCCATATACTCTTCGGGTGTCACTACTTCTACCTTCATCATTGGTTCAAGTAACACTGCGCTAGCTTTAGGCATAGCCTCTCTAAAAGCAGCTCTAGCTGCAATTTCGAAAGCCATCACACTTGAATCAACATCATGAAAAGCTCCATCAACTAGTGTACACTTAAAATCAATTACTGGAAAACCAGCAAGGAAACCTGTCTCTGTGGATGATTTTATACCTTTTTCAACACCAGGTATGTATTCTCGGGGTACTCTACCTCCAACAATTTTACTTTCAAAAACAACACCTTCACCTTTTTCTAGAGGCTCAAAGTCCATAACGACTTTTGCAAATTGTCCAGCACCGCCTGATTGTTTTTTGTGGGTATAATCTATTGTGGTAGGTTTAGTAATGGTTTCTCTGTAAGCTACTTGAGGGGCACCAACAGTTGCGTCAACTTTGAACTCTCTTAACATTCTATCAACTAAAATTTCTAAATGTAATTCTCCCATACCTTTCATTACGGTTTGACCAGATTCGTGATCGATACTTACTTTAAAAGATGGATCCTCTGCAGCTAAACGTTGAAGAGCTATACCCATCTTTTCTTGATCCGCTTTAGTTTTTGGTTCCACAGCAACTTCAATCACTGGATCTGGAAATTCCATTCTTTCTAATATAACAGCGTTCTCTGAATCACATAAAGTATCACCAGTTGTTGTATCTTTTAGTCCAGCGACTGCTATTATGTCTCCAGCATAAGCAATCTTAATATCTTCTCTTGAGTTAGAATGCATTTGTAACATTCTACCAAATCGTTCTCTTTTATTTTTCACCGAATTTAAAACTGATGAACCTGCCTCAACCTTTCCAGAATAAACTCTCATAAATGTTAGAGAACCAACAAAAGGATCATTCATTATTTTGAAAGCCAATGCTGAAAAAGGTTCAGAATCTGAGCTTTTTCTTGTAATAGCCTCATCTTCTTTATTATATTTTACACCTTTGATGTCAGGAACTTCTACAGGAGAGGGTAAATAATCTACGACTGCATCGAGCATCGGTTGTACTCCCTTATTTTTGAATGCACTTCCACACAAAACAGGAACAAACTTACTATCGATCGTTCCAGTTCTGATTAATTTTTTAATTGTCTCTTTTGTTGGTTGGGTTCCTTCAAGGTAACTTTCCATTACATCATCATCCATTTCAACAACAGTTTCAATAAGCTTCTCTCTGTAAGACTCGGCTTTTTCTCTATAGTCCTCTGGGATATCTTCTTGCGTAAATTTAGCACCAAGTGTCTCTTCTTGCCAAACTATAGCTTTCATTTCTATCAAGTCTATAACACCTTTAAAATCTGATTCAGCTCCAAGCGGTAACTGTAACACTAATGGGTTTGCCCCAAGTCTATCTACAATCATATCAACGCATCTGTAAAAGTCTGCACCTACTCTATCCATTTTGTTAACAAAGCACATTCTTGGGACACCATACTTATCTGCTTGTCTCCAAACCGTTTCGGATTGTGGCTCAACCCCTGCAACGGAATCAAAAACACACACACTTCCATCTAATACCCTTAATGACCTTTCAACTTCAATTGTAAAATCTACGTGACCGGGTGTGTCAATAATATTAATTCTTTTATCATTCCAAAAACAGGTTGTTGCTGCTGAAGTTATTGTAATTCCTCTTTCTTGTTCCTGCTCCATCCAGTCCATTGTTGCAGCACCGTCATGTACTTCGCCAATTTTATGCGACACTCCTGTGTAATATAAAATTCTCTCAGTGGTAGTGGTTTTGCCAGCATCTATATGAGCCATAATCCCGATGTTTCTATAATCTTTAAGTTCTGACGATCTTGTCATAATTACCACCTATAGTGAGCAAATGCTCTGTTAGCCTCAGCCATTTTGTGAGTATCTTCTTTTTTTTTTACAGACGCCCCTTTGCTCTCATTAGCATCTACAAACTCCTGAGCCAGTCTGTCTACCATAGATTTTTCATTTCTTTTTCTGGACGCATCGACAATCCACCTTATTGCTAAAGCTTGAGCTCTCTCGTTTCTTACTTCCACAGGCACCTGATATGTAGCTCCCCCAACTCTTCTTGATCTAACTTCAATTCCGGGCTTAACATTATTCAAGGCACTTTTGAATAAATCCATTGGGTTTTTAATTTTTAACTTCGACGATGCAATGTCTAAGGCATCATAAACAATTTTCTCAGCAGTTGACTTTTTTCCATCATTCATAACAATATTGATAAACCTTGATAGAACCCTATCATTGAATCTAGGGTCAGGTATAACGTCTCTTTTTTCAGCTTTTCTTCTTCTAGACATATTATTTAGGCCTCTTAGCCCCGTATTTGGATCTTCTTTGTTTTCTATTTTTGACACCTTCTGTATCTAAAATTCCTCTGAGGACGTGGTATCTTACACCAGGTAAATCTTTTACTCTCCCACCCCTGATAAGAACTACAGAGTGTTCTTGAAGATTGTGACCCTCACCTGGTATGTAACTGGTTACCTCAAAACCATTAGTAAGCTTTACTCTTGCGACTTTTCTAAGAGCAGAGTTAGGTTTCTTCGGGGTTGTAGTATAAACACGAGTGCAAACACCTCTCTTTTGAGGACAGTTCTCTAAAGCAGGAACTTTATTCCTTTTAACTTGTTTAGATCTTGGCGATCTAATTAACTGGTTTATCGTTGGCATAATAATCCTTAAAAAATTTATAAAGAAATTGTGTTTGGTTTAAAACCACTACCAATTATTCGTTGCATAGTAATATATCTTAATTGGCTGTCAATATAAGAAAAAAAAAAAATCTTATTTAGTCGCTTCCTCAGATTTATCAGAGGCTTTACTAAGTAGCTCACTATCTTTTTTTGATGCCTCAAGCTTTACTCTAGACATAAAGGAACCGGTACCGCAAGGTACAAGTCTTCCAACAATAACATTTTCTTTTAGCCCAAATAATGTATCTACCTTACCTGAAACAGAGGCTTCAGTAAGTACTCTCGTTGTTTCTTGGAATGAAGCTGCAGAGACAAAACTGTCTGTTTGGAGAGAGGCTTTAGTAATACCCAACAATATTTGGTAACCTTTAGCTGGAGTTAAACCTTCTGCAATTGCCTTATCATTTACATCTTTGAATTCTTTTCTGCTTATTTGCTCTCCTGCTAAGAAAGTTGTTTGACCTGGGTCTGTAACTTCAACTTTTTGCATCATTTGTCTAACTATTACTTCAATATGCTTATCATTGATCTTTACTCCTTGAAGTCTGTAGACATCTTGAACTTCTTTTGTGAGATAACCAGCCAATGCTTCAACGCCTTTAATTCTTAGTATGTCATGAGGGACTGCACTGCCATCAACAAGAACATCTCCAACTTCAACGATATCTCCCTCTTGAACTGTCAAGTGTTTTGATTTCGAAATTACATATTCAACAGGTTCAAGTGAAGCATCTTCGGGAACTATCTCAATCTTTCTTTTCATTTTATAATCTTTCCCAAACTGAATTTTTCCTGAAACTTCAGCAATTATAGCATGATCTTTTGGTATCCTTGCTTCAAATAACTCTGCAACCCTCGGCAAACCCCCTGTAATATCTTTTGTTTTGGAGGACTCTTTTGGAACTCTAGCTATTACATCTCCCTCTTTAATTTTCATTTCATTATTTACCCCAATAATTGAGTCGGCTGTAAGTTCGTAAGCAGCAGGACTTCCATTCTCAAGAACTAAAATCTCACCTTTAACTTTTTTGTTATGAAGTTCAATTCGAGGGACTAAGTTCTGATTTTTAGCTTGTTGTTTCCAATCCATAACTATGTTACTAGACAAACCAGTTGAATCATCTAGTATTTCTCTTGTTGTAATTCCTTCTTCAAGGTCCTTAAACACGACAACTCCATCAATCTGAGCAATTATTGGAAGTGTGAAAGGATCCCATTCAGCCAAAATATCGGTGGCCTTTACGCTAGATTGGTCTTTGAATTTTAACCTTGAGCCAAACGGTAGTCTGTGACGAGCCTTTTCTTTATTTTTATCATCAAGAATACAAAGTATAGCGTTCCTAGACATATTTATAAGATTAGAGCTACTGTCTGTGGCAATCTTAATATTCAAGTATTTTATTTTTCCACTAAATTTTGATTCGATGCTTGAAACTTCTGTACCTTTTTGAGCAGCCCCACCTATATGAAAAGTTCTCATAGTAAGCTGAGTTCCAGGTTCTCCAATTGATTGAGCAGCTATTACCCCAACTGCCTCGCCTATATTAACTTGAGTACCTCTAGCAAGATCCCTTCCATAACATTTAGCGCATACTCCGAACTCAGATTCGCAAGTCAAAACCGATCTAACCTTTACACTGTCTAAATTTGCATTATTAATTAGAGGTAAATGTTCTTCCGAAATCATATCTCCGGCGTTGGCAATGACAGTTTTATTGGACTTATCAATTATATCCTCTGCTAATGTTCTACCAAGAATTCTTTCAGAAAGACTCTCAACTACTTCACCACCATCTACTTGTTCTTCTAACGTTATATACTTTGTGGTAAAACAATCATCAATTGTGATAATACAGTCTTGCGCAACATCAACTAATCTTCTGGTTAAATAACCTGAGTTAGCAGTTTTTAATGCTGTATCTGCGAGACCCTTTCTAGCACCATGACTTGAATTAAAGTACTCAAGCACAGTTAGTCCTTCCTTAAAATTTGAAACAATCGGGGTTTCTATGATCTCTCCAGATGGTTTCGCCATCAATCCCCTCATTCCTGACAACTGCTTCAACTGAGCTGCTGAACCCCTTGCTCCAGAATCTGCCATCATATAAACAGAATTAAAATCTTCCACATTATCTGTTTCTTTGGGAACCATTATTTTGGTCATTTCTGCAGCTACAGTGTCAGAACACTTTGCCCATGCATCAACGACTTTATTATATTTTTCACCCCTAGTTATTAAACCTTCAGAATACTGTTTCTCATATGACTTAACTTTTTTCTCAGTTTCCAGCAAAAGATCAGTTTTACTATCTGGAATTAGGAGATCATCTTTACCAAATGAGATTCCAGCTTTACATGCTTCTTTAAACCCAATATTCATTAATTTGTCAGCAAAGATAACAGTTTTTTTCTGTCCACAATGTCTGTAGACAATATCAATGGCATTGCTTATCTCTTTTTTGGTCAAGACCTTATTAATAATCTCAAAACTAACTTTTGGATGTTTTGGAAGAATTTCACTTATCAACATTCTTCCAGGAGTAGTTGTTACAGTAACAGTCTTGGCATTAAAGTTTTCATCGACTGTGTGATATCTACATTTAATCTTACTGTGAAGAGAAACAACCCCCTGATCAATAGCCATATTGAGTTCTTCAAGACTAGAGAAGCTCATATTCTCACCTTCTCCTTTATGACTTATCAAACTTAAATAATACAACCCTAATATCATATCTTGTGAAGGAACAATAATTGGTTTCCCGTTAGCAGGTGATAGGATGTTGTTCGTAGACATCATCAGAACTCTTGCTTCAAGTTGAGCTTCCAATGAAAGTGGGACATGCACAGCCATTTGATCACCATCGAAATCTGCATTAAAAGCGGTACAAACAAGTGGATGTAACTGAATTGCTTTACCCTCTATTAAAGTTGGTTCAAAGGCTTGGATTCCCAACCTATGAAGTGTTGGTGCTCTGTTTAATAGAACCGGATGCTCTCTTATAACTTCTGCTAAAATATCCCAGACTTCTGGTCTCTCTTTTTCCACCATTTTTTTAGCTGCTTTAATTGTCGCGGCGAGGCTGTACTTCTCCAGTTTAGAGTAAATAAATGGCTTAAAGAGTTCTATTGCCATTTTTTTGGGAATCCCACATTGATGCAATTTTAATTCTGGACCTACAACTATTACTGAACGCCCAGAGTAATCTACTCTTTTACCAAGAAGATTTTGTCTAAATCTTCCTTGTTTACCTTTTAACATATCAGAAAGTGACTTAAGTGGTCTCTTGTTTGTTCCAGTAATGACTCTCCCTCTTCTTCCATTATCAAAGAGAGCATCACAAGCTTCCTGAAGCATCCTTTTTTCATTTCTTACTATAATATCAGGTGCTTTTAATGTTAATAATCTTTGAAGTCTGTTATTTCTATTAATTACTCTTCTGTACAAATCATTTAAATCCGATGTAGCAAATCTACCACCATCAAGCGGGACAAGTGGCCTTAGCTCAGGAGGTATGACTGGAATAACGTTCATAATCATCCACTCAGGCTTTAATTTCGAATTCAAGAAGGCTTCGATAAGTTTTAACCTTTTTACCAACTTTTTCTTTTTGGTCTCGGAAGATGTAGAATCAAGCTCTTCTCTAACCTTTACTTGTTCGCTTGGGAGATCAACCTCTGACAGAAGCTTTTGTATAGCCTCAGCTCCAATCATACTTTGAAAACTATCACCATATTCTTCTTTCAGTTCTGTGTTTTCTTCATCAGATAAAATTTGGAATTTATTTAATGACTTAACCATACCAGGCTCTGTCACTATAAAACTTTCAAAATAAAGAACCTTTTCGAGATCTTTCAATGCAAGGTCTAGTAACAAACCTATTCTACTAGGTAAAGATTTTAAAAACCAAATATGAGCTACGGGGGCTGCTAACGGGATGTGTCCCATCCTTTCTCTTCTGACCTTAGTCAAAGTAACTTCAACCCCACACTTTTCGCAAATAATTCCTTTAAATTTCATACGTTTGTATTTACCACAAACACATTCGTAATCTTTTATTGGACCAAAGATTCGAGCGCAAAACAATCCACTTCTTTCGGGCTTAAAAGTCCTGTAATTAATTGTTTCAGGTTTCTTGATTTCTCCATGTGACCAGGACGAGATTTCTTCAGGTGAAGCTATTGAAATTCTAATTTGGTCAAAGTTAACTAAATTAGGTTTTTCGATTAATTTTATTAGATCATTCATAAATTATACCTTAATTAACATTTCTTTCTAAAAGCTCAACATTTAAACCTAATGATTTTAATTCCATTATTAGCACATTAAAAGACTCTGGAATTCCAGATTCAATATTGTCATCTCCCCTAACAATAGTTTCATATGCTTTTGTTCTACCTGAAACATCGTCTGATTTGACGGTTAACATTTCTTGGAGAGTGTATGAAGCACCATAAGCCTCTAAAGCCCAAACTTCCATTTCCCCAAATCTTTGACCACCAAACTGAGCTTTACCTCCAAGTGGCTGCTGAGTGACCAAGCTGTATGGACCAATTGAACGGGCATGTATTTTATCATCGACTAGGTGGTTAAGTTTTAACATATAAATCTGACCTACAGTAATTTTTCTATCAAAATAATTACCTGTTCTTCCGTCAACAAGAGCTTTTTGACCGCTCGTATCGCTCGAAGCTAACTCAAAGAATTGATTAATATCAAGCTCTTTAGCACCATCGAATACTGGAGTTGCAAATGGGACTCCATCTCTTAATTTTTTTGCCCTCTCAATTATCTCTGAATTTTTAAGTTTAGAGAATCTTTCATTATAGATATTCTCACCATAAACTTTTAAAAAAAGACTTTTTAGATCTTCAATTTTTTTAACATCCTTTTCTGCTTTTAAAGCTGTTTGAAAAAAAGTTTTACCTAAATCCACAGATGCTGCTCCAAGATGTGTCTCTAAAATCTGACCAACATTCATTCTCGAAGGAACACCTAAAGGATTTAATACTATATCAACAGGGGTACCATCCTCCATATAAGGCATATCTTCAACAGGGATGATTCTAGATATAACACCTTTATTACCATGCCTACCAGCCATTTTATCACCAGGAGCAAGTTGCCTCTTTACTGCAACAAAAACTTTAACTAACTTCATTACCCCCGGCAAGAGTTCATCTCCTGATTGAACTTTATCAACTTTAGTTTGAAAAGTTTTATTAAGCAGGTCCAAACTTTTATCAAATGCTATGTTTAGCATTTCAATCTTTTTCATAACAGAATCATCCGTTACTGATATACTTTTTAAGTCAGATAATGCAATATTTTCTAGAGTATTATCATCAAGTTTATCATTTTTTTTAAATTTTATTTTTCCAGAGTTAAATGATTTTCCATTTAAAAGTGATTTAAGATTATTTTTAAAACTACTTTCAAGAATAAATCTTTCATCTTCCATATCTATGTGCAATTGCTCAATTTGCATCCTTTCATTTGAGAGAGACCTTTCATCTTTATCAACCCCTCTTCTGGAAAAAACTCTGACTTCAACTATTGTACCTGAAACACCAGGTGGAAGTCTTAGTGAAGTATCCTTTACATCTGCGGCTTTTTCACCGAAAATTGCTCTTAGTAATTTCTCTTCTGGAGTCATTGGAGATTCACCTTTTGGGGTTACCTTCCCAACAAGAATATCCCCAGGATTAACTTTTGCACCTATATGTACTATCCCAGCTTCGTCTAGGTTAACAAGAGATTCTTCTCCAACATTCGGAATATCTCTAGTAATCTCCTCTTGTCCAAGCTTAGTGTCTCTGGCTAGAACTTCAAACTCTTGGATATGAATAGAGGTAAAAACATCATTAACAACTAAATTTTCAGAAATAAGTATTGAGTCCTCGTAATTGTATCCATTCCAAGGCATAAAAGCCACAGTGACATTTTTTCCGAGAGCCAATTCTCCAATTTTTGATGCTGGACCATCAGCAATAATATCACCTCTTTCAACATAATCTCCTTCTCTGACTAAAGGTGTTTGATTAATACATGTATCTTGATTTGATCTTTGAAATTTACTCAATCTGTAAATATCAACACCTGTGTCATTATCTTTTTTTTCAATTGCACTAATCACAATCCTTGACGCATCTACCTGATTTACGAAGCCTGAACGCTTGGCAACCAAAACAACGCCTGAATCTCTAGCAACAACGGATTCCATCCCAGTACCAACATACGGTGATTGACTTTTTAGTAAAGGCACAGCCTGTCTCATCATATTGGAACCCATCAAGGCTCTGTTTGCGTCATCATTCTCTAAAAATGGAATAAGTGCTGCCGCAACAGATACTAATTGCTTGGGTGAAACATCAATAAAGTCTACATATTTTGGATCAATCATCAAGAAATCTCCACTTTTTCGGCAAGAAACAAGTGACCTTTCAAAAGAACCATCTGATTTTAATGGTTCATTAGCTTGAGAGATAGTGTATTTTTCTTCTTCCATTGCTGAAAGATAAACAATTTCTGAAGTTACTTTTGAATCAACAACTTTCCTGTAAGGCGTTTCTATGAAACCATATGTGTTAACTTTTGAATAAGTAGCTAAAGAATTAATTAATCCAATATTAGGACCCTCGGGAGTTTCTATTGGACAAATCCTGCCATAGTGTGATGGATGAACATCTCTAACTTCAAAACCGGCTCTCTCTCTAGATAAGCCTCCTGGGCCAAGAGCAGAGAGTCTTCTTTTATGTGTTATTTCTGACAATGGGTTTGTTTGATCCATAAACTGAGACAACTGACTTTGTCCAAAAAATTCTCTGATTGCTGCTGAAGCAGGCTTAGGGTTTACAAGATCGTTTGGCATAACTGTTTCAATATCTGGCGCATTTGTCATCCTTTCTTTTATAGCCCTTTCCATCCTTATTACACCTAATGTATACTGATTTTCCAGCAGTTCGCCAACGGATCTAACCCTTCTATTCCCCAAATGATCAATATCATCAATATTACCGTAACCATCTTTGAGGCCAGCTAAATATTTGATTATTTGAATAAGGTCTTCATTTTCTAAAACTCTTTTTTCTAGGTCAGCTTTTAAAGACAACCGTGTATTTATTTTTAACCTTCCAACAGGTGACAAATCATATCTTTCTCTATCAAAAAAAAGACTTCTAAAAAGTTTATCAGCCGCTTCAATTGTAGGAGGCTCCCCAGGTCTTAATATTTTATAAATTTCTGTTACGGCATCATTCCTATTTTTATTCTTATCAGCAAAGAAAGTGTCTCTAATGTAGGTACCTTGTTTGTCAGAATTTATATTAAGTATTTCAACTTCATCAATCTTATTTTCATCCAAGAAGTTTAAAGTATTCTCCGAAATTTCCTCACCAGCCTCAAAATAAATTATACCTGTTTTAGAATTAAAGATATCTTTCGATAGAAACTTCCCAATCAGTGTTTCGTTATCGATAAAAATATTTTTGACAGAATCTTTTTTTAAATTTTTAGAAGTCAAAGTATTAAACTTTTCTCCCACCTTACCGTAAACCTTACCCGACTTAGAATCTACAATATCATAATCCAGCTTTGATCCTAAAAAATCATTATCATTAAAAACAAACTCCCAACCATTTTTTATTTTCTTTAGTTTTTTTGATTCGTAAAAAAAAGAAAAAAGCTTTTCATGAGTCATTCCATTCATTTTAGCATAATCAATCTCAAGACCCTTTTCACTGCACTCTTTTCTATACTTTGATGACTTTTCATCATCAAGGGCTAAAAGAAGTGAAGATGCTAAAAGCTTTCTTCTTTTGTCAATTCTTACATAAAGTAAATCCTTACCGTCAAACTCAAAATCGATCCAAGAACCATTGTAAGGAATCAGTCTGGATGCAAACAAAAATTTTCCAGTAGAGTGGCTTTTTCCTCTATCATGATCAAAAAAAACCCCGGGAGATCTGTGCATTTGAGACACAACAACTCTCGTTGTACCATTAAAAACAAAAGTGCCCTTTGAAGTCATTAAGGGCATATCTCCTAAATAAACTTCTTGCTCTTTAATATCTTTAACTGAGGATACACCGGTTTCCTCATCAATTTCCCTTACAATTAAGTTTAATGTAACTTTTAGTAAAGAACCATATGTTCCACCTCTTTGGATACATTCATCAACATCATATCTAGGATCTTCAAGCTCATACTTTACAAATCTAAGCTCAGCTATTCCAGAGAAATCCGTAATTGGAAAAACTTTGTTAAAGACTGCTTGTAAGCCAACGTCATCTCTGTCTTCAGGTTTTACATCTTTCTGTAAAAAAAGCTCATATGAATTTCTTTGAATTTCCAACAAATTTGGCATATCTACCAAGTCTGGGATTTTACCAAAGCTTTTTCTGATATTATGATTTAGAGTAAAAGATTTTTTCATAATGATGCTTATTTAAGTTCTACAGTTGCGCCTGCCTCTTCTAACTGTTTCTTGAACTTCTCTGCATCATCTTTACCAACACCGTCTTTTAATTTACTCGGAGCACCATCTACTAAATCTTTAGCTTCTTTCAAGCCGAGACCAGTGATTGTTCTCACTTCCTTAATTACATTGATTTTTTTATCACCTGCGGCTGCGAGATGAATTGAGAATTCTGTTTTTTCTTCAGCAGCACTATCACCGGCAGGTTGTCCGCCAGCTGGAGCAGCAACTGCAACTGGAGCTGCAGCAGAAACACCCCATTTTTCTTCCAGAATTTTAGTGAGTTCTGAAGCCTCAAGAACTGTCAAGCCAGACAAATCGTCAGCAATTTTTTGTAAGTCAGCCATAATTTACTCCTTAATAATAAGATTAACTTTTAAAATTTGAATTTAACAATCTGACAATGCCAGATTGATTGCCTTGTAGAGCGAGGACAGTATTTCTCTGTACAGAGGTTAAAAGTCCTAATAATTGAGCTCTTAGAGAATCCATACTTGGTAAAGATGCAAGTTTCTTAATTTCATCTACTGAAAGTTCCTTATCTCCCATAGCACCGCCAAGAATTTTTAAATTCTCGTTATCTTTTGCAAAATCAACCATAACTTTTGAAGTGGTTACAGGGTCATCAGAATATGCCAATGATGTTGGTCCGACGAAAAGCTTCTCAAGAACTTCAAAATTGGTATCTTTAATTGCTCTTCTTGTAAGAGTGTTCTTTGATACTTTAAAGTTTGAGTTTGAAGCCTTGATTTGAATCCTTAAGTCAGAAATCTCAGAGACTGTAAGTCCTTTGTAGTGAGCAACCATAAGGAACTCTGTGTTTTTCAATACACCATTAAAGTCTTTTACGAACTCATGTTTTTCTGAACGTTGCATCAAATTCTCCATACTAATCTGTCTGAGTAAATCAAGGATTAACCCATCTATTCAGGATATTTAAGGGTTACTCCACCTGAAGTCTGTGACAGAAATTAAATTATAAATTACATAACACTTGTTGGATCAACTTGCAAGCCCGGACCCATAGTTGAGTTAATATAAATTTTTTTAATAAAAATACCTTTTGAGGAAGCGGGTTTCTTTTTCTGAAGTTCTGAGAAGAAAAAAGTAATATTTTTCTTTAGCTCCTCGTCAGTAAAACTTATTTTTCCAACACTTAAATGAACTATCCCAGCTTTATCTGTTTTATATTCGACCTGCCCTGCTTTAATATTTTTTATAGCTTGTGTTAAATCTTTAGTAACAGTTCCAAGTTTAGGATTTGGCATAATACCTTTCGGCCCAAGTATTTGTCCAATTGAACTAACCTTTACCATCATCTGAGGAGTAGAGATGCATTTATCAAATTTTATGTCACCTTTTTTTACAGATTCAATTAAATCATCTGATCCAACAATATCGGCACCGTTTTTCTTCGCTACATCAGCATCATCTCCTTCAGCAAAAACAGCAATTTTAATTTTTTTTTCTGGCATCTTTGGTAAACTAAGTACACCACGCACTTGTTGATCTGATTTTTTTGCGTCAATTCCTAGTATAACTGACACATCAAGCGATTCGTCGAACTTCTTTGAAGTGTGTTTTTTTACTAAATCTAAAGCATCATCAAATTTATGCGAATTTCCTGGTTTAATGTTTGCATTAATAAGTTTTTGCTTTTTTGAAATTCTCATTACTCTACCTTTATACCCATTGATCTAGCAGTACCAGATACCATTCTTTCAGCTGAATCTATGCTATCAGTGTTTAAATCTTTTATTTTATCTTCAGCAATTTTCCTTACGTCAATTTTTGATATGGATGCAATTACCTCCTTCCCAGGGGTTTTTGATGCTTTCTTTAACTTTAATGCTTTTTTTATAAAAAAAGAAACAGGGGGAGATTTTGTTTCATAAGTAAAACTTTTATCTTGATAAACTGTTATTGTTACAGGAATTGGCATACCCTGTTCAAGCTTTTGCGTTGCAGCATTAAAAGCCTTACAAAATTCCATAATATTCACACCTTTTTGACCCAGTGCTGGACCAACGGGAGGTGAAGGGTTTGCTTGACCTGCAGGAATTTGAAGCTTTATATATCCACCGATTTTTTTTGCCATTGAATTCTTATACCTTTTTTTTAAATTTTCTCAACCTGTGAATAATCTAAATCTACAGGTGTAGATCTTCCAAAGATTGAAACACTAACTTTAAGCCTGGCTTTTTCTTCATCAACCTCTTTGAAATCAGCAT
>OZSS01000930.1_pt1 | contig 13929 bp, 13 predicted proteins | sample 1779911 | NCBI WGS metagenome assembly OZSS01 (sample SAMEA2603589, study PRJEB24840) | metagenome | biome: Water; feature: Photic zone; material: Seawater sample | place: Mediterranean Sea | collected 2013-11-12 | depth 10 m | reverse complement strand
TCTATCTTCCTTCCGCCATAACCAAATAATTCTCGAAATGTATATGATAATCTTTTTGGCATCTTTTTGGCATCTTTTTTATGTTTTTAACTCTCCTTTCAGAAAGCACCTTTTGAGGGGAATTGTGAAAATATTAGAATAAGGACATTATTCGTATGATTTTTTTAAAAAAGTGCTATGAAAAATTTATTTTTTATGATTTTACATACACAAAAAAATAGGTAGCGTTATTGAAGAAACAATGGCTGGGTCCATGCTTTTTTTGTTTCAGTAGTTCCAGCGGGACTGTCTTTTTTTGCATCGGAGTATACCGTAGCCCGCACAAAAATGTCTTCTTCCTTAAAAGCGTAAGAGGCTTTAATCCCTTTTTCTTTTTTTAATATTTGTGCCTCATCTTGATCCTTTCTGTAGCCCATAAAAACAATCTCATAATTGACACCCTGTTCGGGCATAATTTCAATAAACAAATTTTTTGAATCGGCTTGTATTTTCTTCAGAGCAACCCCAGTGGAGGCATAAAAATCTCCATTTTCCATGGCAGAAATCAAAGCCCCAGGGCTTAATATTTTTGAGTTTACCATAATCCACCCGCGTCCTGTGTTGCTTTTCTTGGCCGAAAATTCATGGTAGCTGTGACTGTCGTCTGTTGCAATTCCATACATTGAGGGCTTCCCTTGTTTGTGGTAGTGAATATTGATCAAATCCCACATGGTTTCTGTATCGTGGTGAAATTCGTCTCCTTGATTATTGACAGCGGGGTGACCATTGTAGACTTCAAAAAAGCGTTCCCCATTTAATTTTTTCATGTCCTCAGTGTCAATACCATATCCGAAGTTGGGATGATTGATATGGGCTATCATGGGCACATTTAATTCTTTGCGTTGGGCATGCACTGCATCCAGTGTTTTTTGCATGACATCAAGCACTGATTTACCTTTTATGGGTTCAATTAAGTCTTGAATGTTGGTGACATTTATGTGGATCGGCTTTTTTTCAAAAGAGGCAGTAACTTCCTCAGATTTTATGATTAAAAAAGAATCGGGTTTTTCCATTTTAGATTTGTACTCATCAAAGGTTTTGAGCCTCACCAGCTGTCGAGTAGAATCCATTTTTGTTTCTACCCAATTCCCGAAACGACTTATGTATTTTTCTAAAGTTTTATTTTTTTGGTCTCTTTCTCTAAGTTCATACCAAAATATTGTGTCGGCGACGGTGTTGTGGTCTGACAGGGCGATAAATTGATAATTGTGATCTTTGTACCATTGGATTATCATTTCGGGAAAGTCGTCTCCATCACTCCAAAGAGAATGGGTATGTATATTTCCTTTTTGCCAAGTTTGGGCTTCCTTATCTTTAGCACAAGAAACGGTCAGCACCAATATCAAAACATTTATAAATTTTTTATTATTCATTGCCAGTGTATTTAAAAGATTGGTTTTAGTAACCACATCTAAAACATTGGTTAATAAGATAAGGCTTTATAATTAAGAAATAATTATGGGAGAAGGAGTTCTTAAGTATTTTTTAAAACGGGGTAGAAAATGAAAAAAAAAGGGGGTGCTAAACACCCCCTTGTAACAAATCCTTTAGAGCCATTCAACTTGCCCTGTGGCGAGCTTGTAAACGCCTCCTTTAATTTGGATGGCGCCTTGGTCTTCAAGGTCTTTTAACATGGGGCTCATAGAACGAATCTTATCGATAGTTTGATTTACGTTTTCGTCTATAGCGGCATTTACGAACGCTGCATTACTGCTGCCGTGGGGGGCGTCTGCGCCACCTTTTACCGCTGCAACTGAGGGTGTGATATTGGACAAAAGCGAGGTGATGTTCCCCAGCTCTACATTATCACAGGCCGCTTTGACAGCGCCACAGCCTTCATGTCCCAATACTACAATAAGTTTACTTCCTGCTACTCCGCAAGCGTATTCCATACTGGCAACAATGTCTGTATTAGCAAAGTTCCCTGCTACTCGTGCAACAAAAATATCGCCCAGTGCTTGGTCAAAAACTTGCTCTACAACAACCCTGGAATCTATACAAGAAAGAACAATGGCTTGGGGAAACTGCCCATTTACACTGTCTGACCGAAGACCGTCTAAAGACACCTCTGTGAGTTGATTGTTTATATAACGCTTGTTTCCCTGTTTTAAGGCATCATATACCTGATCGGGAGTTAGCTTGTTTTGCGTTTCTTTGTTTAGCAATTCTGATTTAATTTCCATAATTGATTACTTTACTTTATGATTTTTATTAATGGTTGAGAAGCAGGTTTTATAGTCTTCAAAGATGTTTTCTTGGGGGATTAATTGAGGAATCATTTTAACCCTTTCCATCATGTACTTAGGTTGCTTTTGGAGGTCGACCAAATAAATGATTTTTCCTTGTTCAATGAGGTCTACCAGAATTTCCTCTAAAGCATATAGCCCAGATTGGTCAAGATAATTCATCGTTTCAAGCCTCATTACGACGACTTGAGCAGAAGCAGGGATTTTTTTGGCTAAGTTTTGAAATCCATCTGCTGATCCAAAAAATAATGGACCCATGACTTGTTTGACAACAATGTCTACTGTGCCATTAGCGTCTAAAATCTCTTCCTCCTTTGCGGGATCGTCTGGAAGGGTTTTCAGTTTTGATTGATTGGCTGTTGAATCGCCAATTTTTTTCATAAACATCAGCGAGGCAATAACCAGGCCTATTCCAACGGCGTATACCAAGTTCCAAAAAGTAGCCAATAGCATTACGCAAAGCATAACAATCACCTCAGAGCTTATGCCCAGTTTGCCCAATTTGACATCTTTGGGCAATATCGGAATGGCTTTTAGCCCGCGATAATCCATAACACTGATCCCTACTGTAACCAAAATACCTGCTAGTACTGCTGCAGGAATGGTGGAGGCCACAGAGCTAAAAATAAGGAGTATGAGCAATAGGACCATACTCGATATCATCCCCGAAAGACGGGTTACCCCTCCCGAGTTAATGTTGACTACAGTTCTGATGGTAGCGCCAGCTCCTGGGAGCCCACCAAACAAAGCTGATATACTGTTTCCTATCCCTTGTCCAATAAGTTCTTTATTGGGTAAGTGACGTGTTTTGGTCATGTTATCGGCAACAACACTGGTCAACAAAGAATCGATGGCGCCCAGTAATGCCAGAGTCAATGAGGTGAGGATGTAGGGAGTTAGTTCCAAAAGACTTAACTCGGTAAATATTCCCCATTGTGGCATGGGAAACCCACTGGGAATGGCTGTAATAGGACGGTAACCGGGTACAAAAAATACGGCTATGGCTGACATCACCAGAAGTGCCACCAAGGTACTGGGAATGGCGGTAGTGATTTTCTTAAAGCCAAAAATGATTACAATGGTTCCCAACGCTAAGAGCAATTCAATCCAATTGATCCCAGCAAAGGCTAAGGGCAGGGCCTTTATTGATCCTATAACACCAGAGGCGTATTTTGAAGCCAACACTTGGGCTTCCTGCTGAATCTCGCCTTCTGTTATTTGCTGACCTCTCGAGACAGTTTCAGAAAAGTCTTCCAAGACAAATAGCCCTTCTCCTGCTTCCTCTTCTAATATTTTTCCTAATAAAACCGCCTCGGCCTGAGGTTTGAATGACTCGACCAGTGCTGCATCTTCCTTGGGATAATATCCCAAGACAGGTAGTGTTTGGGTGGTCAAAATGATTAAACCGATGGCAGTCATAAAACCGGAGACAACTGGGTAGGGAATGTATCGGATATATTTTCCTAAACCCATAAAACCCAAACCTATTTGCATTAATCCCGACAGCATAAAAACGGCCAGGATAATGGGTAAGGCTTTTCCTACGTCTCCATCATTAGAGGAAATTAGTGTAGCGATTACCACCATACTTAGCGCTGTCATGGGTGCTGTTGGACCGGAAATCTGTGTGTTGGTTCCCCCCAGAAGTGCTGCAAAAAAACTTAAAAAGATAGCGCCATAAAGACCCGCTGTGGGACCCAAACCTGACGATACCCCGAAAGCTAAAGCCAACGGTAGGGCAATGATTCCTGCGGTTATACCGCCAAAAAGATCACCTTTTAAATGTGAAAATAAATTTTTCATTTATTGAAATTTTAGTTTAAAAAAAAACGTAATTACTTCCGGATTGAAGTGGAAAAATTATACCACGGGGTGGTGTTCGGGAGGGGGCAAGTCTTCAGTATTCAAAACATCTTTAATTCCCAAAATGAGAAAGTTAGATGTACTAGCAGAAACGTTAGAGTAAAGATGGTGAGAAAAATAGTCTAAAATTTTAGGCTCTTCCTCGATGTCGAGCGTGTTTTTGTCTTCTTTAGAATTGTTGTCAATGTCAGTGCTGAGGGCAATATTGTCTTTTGCAATTAAAATATCAGTCACTAAAAAGGCATTGGACAATAGGCAGACAATCAAGAATGTCAGCATAAAATTTGTTGCTGATGCGCTGTAAATATTCTGTGATTTCATCTCTCTTTAAGAAGCGTATTGGTTTGTCAAAAATATATAAAATTTGATAATTTCAATGATACATTGAGTTACTATTTGTTTGGGAATGAAGTTTCTAATTTATTGATTTTCCTTCTCCTTGGCTTTTTGCCTCCAACTTATTCCCAAAGATTGATAGTTCATGGGGTTGTTGAGTCCCGTCCCAAAAGACAAATCCAGTTGCAAATTGTCGTTAACCAAGTAAGCGAGCCCATAGTCAAAATTTGATAGTGGAGATGAGGAAGTGAATACAGCGCCATAAGGCTCAACATAGATACTCCATTTGTCATTCAAACCAAATCCTACAGCGAGTGTGTAGAGGTAATTTCCCCTTCCTCCGGCATAATGATTGTAACCAATATTGTACCCAACATTCACCTTTTCTCCTATGGTGTGTGCTATAGATAACCTGTTGAGGAATCCAACTTGCTCTGAAAATTGACCCCAATCATCTCCTGGTAAAAACAAATGAGACAGCAGGGCCCATTGAACCGTTGGGTCTTCTTTTTTATTTAAAACTATTTTACTGCCCAACTCTATGTTTCCTAAAGCAAATTGGTAAGTATCATCGCCATAGGCCTCTGCTCCATCGAGTTGTAAAACAAGACGGAGTTCTACTTTACTGGAAATTCCGTAACGAAAAAGATTGGTAGGAACTGCCAAAGAATTCAGTTGGTTGGCCCCCTCTCCTTCGGTTTGAATCAGTATCCCCGACTCAATCTGTAATCGTCCTTTTTCCAAGGTGACCGCACTCTCAGTTTGGTCTGGGCGGTCGGTTATAATGGATTGGGAAAAGCTAAAATAACTTCCTGAAAATATAAGAAAAGCGATGAGTACAGCAATGTTTTTCATTTATGAATATAGTACAGCAAATTTAGAGGATTTAATTCGATTTTAAGCCCGAGAAAGTGAATACATCAAAAGGACTTTAGTAACAATACTGGTCTCCGATATCATATTGATTGTAGACCTCTTCAGATACTTTACCGGAAGCGTACTGGCTGTTGATTCCAGCCCCACCGATTTGATTCATTTGAGGGTTGTTATAGTAATTGGTTCTAAAGTAGAAATAATAGACCCCACTGTTCTCCTCCTTATTCTGAATGGTATCGCACAGCTGTTTGTCCTTGCTGCAGCCCATCAAGCACAAAACCATTAAAATGTAGAGATATATTTTCAACTGATAATTATTAAATTTCTCACCATTATTCCAATCAAAAAGTATGTATTTTTACAAAATTAGTCAATAAATTTTTTACATCTAAAACCAAACAAATCTATATTTCATGGCGCGCATCACAAAAGACAGTATCCAATTCGGAGAGGGAAATTTTCTTAGGGCGTTTGTCGATTACTGTATCCAAATATTAAATACGGAAACCCCTTTTGATGGCAAGGTCAGTATTGTCCAACCCCTTCCCAACGGAACCCTTAGTGAACTCAAGCGTCAAAAAGGGAAATACCACCTATTCCAAGAGGGAATATTGGACGGTAAAACACAAAGAAATAGCATTCAAATTGATTGTATTGATCAAATGATCAATCCCTATGAATCATTTGAATCATATTTAAAGTTGGCCGAAAACGAAAACTTAACTTTTGTGTTTTCAAACACCACAGAGGCCGGGATTGCACACGATAAAAATGACGATTTCAACGCTTCGCCCCCCCAGTCATTTCCTGGAAAGCTTTTGCGATTCTTGTATCAACGTTATGAAAAATTCAATGGAGACAAGGATAAAGTATTGCACATCATCCCTTGCGAATTGATTGACAAAAACGGGAGTAAGCTCAGGGATATTATGACAGCACTGTGTGACCAATGGCAGCTTGAAGAAGATTTTAAAACCTGGCTGAAGACTAACCATTTCTACAACACTTTGGTGGACAGAATTGTGCCTGGCTTCCCTACCAAAGATCTTGATTTCTACAAAAAAGATTTGCCGTTTGATGACCGTTTGATGGTTACTAGTGAGCCCTTTTTCCTTTGGGTCATAGAAGGAGACCAAAAGTTACTGGAGCTGTTTCCCGTGGATCAACTCAAGGATGTTAATGTAACGATTGTACCCGATCTGGGCATCTACAGAACCCGTAAAGTGAGAATCCTCAATGGGGGCCATACCACAATAGTTCCTTTAGGTCTTCTTCACGGAACCCCCACGGTATCGGGATGTCTCGAAGATCCGTTTCTGAAAAAATTTCTTTCCCAAACACTCTACGAGGAAATTATCCCCAGCATAGATTTTGACAAGGAGGCATTGGAGGATTATGCCCAATCTGTTTTAGAGAGGTTTTCCAACCCTTTTATCATTCACCAGTTGGCGTCCATCTCTCTCAACTCAATTTCAAAATTTAAAGTCCGGGTATTGCCCAGTCTTTTGAATTATAATAATAAACAAAATAAAATTCCAAAGAACATCACTTTTGCCATGGCGGCATTATTGTACTTCTATGGAAAAGAAGTTTCCCAACACCAGGTTGCTTTAAAAGATGACGCCTCGATAATTGCATTTTTTGATCAGGTGTGGAAGGACAGCAGTGTAGGAGAGGTGGTTGACAAGACTTTGTCAAACACAGCGCTTTGGGATCAAAACCTAACAGAAGTCCCCCAGCTGAAAGAAACGCTTACCCAAGCCCTGACCGCCATTACTTCGCAAAAAACAATCGCAGAGGCTTATCAAGCCTTCAACCCGTAAGTCATGAGTAAAATTATAAAAATCCACAGCAGTGACAATTTGATTGTCGCTTTAGAAAATCTCAACAAAGGAGAAGTCTTTGAAATTGATGGCCAAAAAATCACACTTAGTGAGGACATTCAGCAGAAGCATAAATTCTCAATAGAACCTTTAAAAAAAGGAGATCCTCTTTTGATGTATGGGGTAAAAGTGGGGGTTGCCAACCAAAATATTCCACAAGGTGCCGCCCTGACCACCAAAAATATGGACAATGCCTTTAACGAAAACATCAGCTTTGAAAATACAGGCAAATCGACGCCGTTAAAGGCTGAGATAAAGGATCAATATTTTATGGGATATCCCCGAAAGGATGGAAGCGTCGGAACCCAAAACGTATGGCTATTTTTTCCTTTGGTATTTTGTGAAAATAGAAATATAGAATTGCTTAAGACTGTTTTTGAAAGAGAATTTTATCCTGAAAAAATGGAGGAGCACCAGCATTTTTTGAGGAGCCTTATCCAAGGTAAAACAGAAAAACAAAAACCCTCTTATCCTGCCAACCCTTTTCCCAATGTTGAAATCAGATTCATCACCCACCACTCTGGTTGTGGGGAGACAAGGGCCGACTCAAAAGTTCTGGGGAAACTTTTGGCCGGATATGTTAATAACCCAAATGTGGCCGGGGCTACTGTTTTGAGTTTAGGGTGTCAAAACCTTCAGGTTGATCTTTTCTTAGAACAGTTAAAAATGATCAATGAGGACTTTGACAAACCATTACTGATTTTTGATCAGCAAAAAGTCGGTAAACAAGAGAATTTAATTCAAAACATCATCCAAGAATCTTTGGTTGAAATAAAAAAAATAAACGGAATATCGCGGCAAAAGGCACCGCTGTCCAAACTGAGTGTAGGTTTAGAGTGCGGCGGCTCGGACGGGTTTTCGGGTATTTCGGCCAACCCCACACTGGGGGCAGCTATGGACCAGCTTGTGGCCCAAGGCGGCAGTGCTATCCTTTCCGAATTTCCCGAGCTTAGGGGAGTAGAACAAGAGTTGGTGAATCGTTGTACAAATGTGGAATCTGCCAAAAAATTCATCTCGCTGATGGAGGCCTATGAAAGTAAGGTTATCGCTGCGGGAACAGATTTTAGCACCAATCCCTCCCCCGGCAATATAAAAGACGGATTGATCACCGATGCAATGAAATCTGCAGGTGCAGCAAAAAAAGGGGGAAGTGCTCCCATAGTCGATGTTTTGGATTATGGAGAATTTATAAAAAATGAAGGGCTAAACCTGTTGTGCACCCCCGGAAACGATGTCGAAAGTACCACTGCAATGGCAGGTTCAGGAGCCAATCTTATTATTTTTACAACCGGATTGGGAACTCCTACCGGAAACCCCATTACGCCGGTGATTAAGGTCGCTTCAAATACGGAGGTATACCTCAAGATGAAAGACATCATCGATTTCAATACGGGTCCTATCATCGAAGGTACTCAAAGTTTGGAGGAAATTTCAGATGAATTACTGTCGTATATTATCAAAGTGGCCAGTGGTGAAATCATTCCTAAGGCAACCCAAAATCGACAATTCGATTTTCTCCCTTGGAAAAGAGATATTTCCCTGTAGGACAAATAAATAAGTCAAATTGTGTAAAATCAAAAAACTTATTTAAATTTAGAATCACGAAAAAAATAAAAAATGCGAAACAATAAAGCTAAATCACGAAGAAATTTCATTAAAAAATCTGGGATGATTGGAACGGGAGTTTTTATCGTTCCTCGCCATGTATTAGGAGGAAATGGATTCACCGCTCCAAGTGATCAATTGGGATTAGCGGCAATAGGCTCGGGGGGAAAAGGTACCTCTGACATTAAAAATGCCTATCAAAACGGAAAAAACAGGGTCGTAGCGCTTTGCGACGTTGATCCAGCCAGAGCCAGTAGTGCATATACTGCTCACGCCGATGCCAACAAGTATATCGATTATAGAGAAATGCTTGACAAAGAAAAAAACATCGATGCGCTGACCATATCAACGCCAGATCACAACCATGCAAAAATTGCGTATGATTGCATGAACCGCGGTATCCACGTATATGTTCAAAAACCATTGACACATACCATTGCAGAAGCGAGGCTTTTGGCCCAAACTGCATTGAAAAATAAAATCGTTACCCAAATGGGAAATCAAGGAGGATCCAGTATTGGAGTTCCTAAAATCCAAGAGTGGATTGATCAAAATAAAGTCGGAAAAGTTCATACCATCTATGCGTGGACCAACCGTCCAGTATGGCCACAAGGGCTGAATCACCCCAGCGCCAACCTTGCCAAAAAACCAGATTCCTTGAATTGGGATTTGTGGTTGGGGACGGCCAAATCCAAACCCTATTCACCTGGACTACACCCGTTTGATTGGAGGGGCTTTTGGGAATATGGAACAGGAGCCTTGGGCGATATCGGTTGCCATACTCTGGATGCACCCTACAAAACACTTCGGTTGGGTTATCCGAGCAGCGTGGAATGCACGGCGACCAATGTATTTAAGAAAATGTGGACTCCAGAATACACACCAGAGGGGTGCCCCATTTCATCTATGGTTACTTTGGAATACAAAAACTCTCCGCACAACAAAGACGGTATTAAATTGATCTGGATGGATGGTGGATTGACCCCCACGGTCCCAGAAGAAATCCAAGAAGAATTCATCATGGGCTTTGATGCTGGAAACTCCAGTGGAATTATGATGCTTGGAAGTAAAGGGGTAATTACCTCTGAGATTTACGCCAATAATCCTACCCTTTATGTTAAGGGAGAAGACCCCGTAGTCTATGACACCAGAAAGCAGCCCAATGTGAATGATGTTCATGCTTCCACTTGGACAGAGGCCTGTAAGGCTGGATTCGACAGTGCTGAGCACAAGGCCTTGACCTCTTCTTTTGATTATTCAGGACCCTTTACCGAGACAGTGATCATGGGTAATCTGGCGCTGAGAAGTCGTGACCTCAGAGAAGTTGTAGGAACGCGAAGTAATGGAAGAAAAATTGTTAAATATTACGGCCGTAAAAAACTTCAATGGGACGGAGAAAACATGAAAATCAAAAACTTGGAAGAAGCCAATAATTTTGTAAGTAAAGAATATCGCAACGGTTGGGAACTCCCAATCTAATTTTACAATTCAGTTTAAAAAAACAGGAACGGTAAAAGCTTGCCATTCCTGTTTTTTTTATAATTATTATAGCGTAGCATGAAAAATTTTCCCGAAATAAAACAGCAAATAGAGTCTTTTGGCTATCAAGTTAAAGCGTTTGACTTCGAAAGGCCCTGGGGTGGGTTTTTAGTAATCGAAGAAACCCAAGCCCAAAAGTTTGCCGATCAATTTTTTGAAGGCATTGCAATTGAAAGTCTAAAAATTGGAGGAAAGTTAAGTCCAAAAATACTTGTGGTCAACCCCAAGGCGCGACTGTCTTGGCAATACCATCACAGAAGAGCCGAAATCTGGCGTGTCTACCGTGGCGCTGTGGGAATTATCCGATCCGATGATGATGATCAAAAACCGCTTATCACACTCAACGAAGGGGATCAAGTAAAACTGCGAAAGGGTGAACGACATCGGCTTATTGGCCTTGAGAATCAAGCTTTGGTCGCTGAAATCTGGCAACATACCGATCCAGATCACCCCTCAAATGAAGACGATATTGTCCGCGTTCAAGATGACTTTGGCAGGGGATAAATAGCAGATTATCTATAAAGATAATCACTGATTCCCCATTAGAGTAGGATACTTCCTACTTCCATCTGTGCTGTTGCCGCCCTACTGAAGATTTTTTTTTGCTCCTTCTTTTAGATCATCTTTGAAAAACAGGAAACGGGCAAACCTATGATATTTAAAGTGGGTTAGTTTTTAGCCCAATAAATAGGAGGCTATCTTTTGAAAAATCGTATCTGATTCGAAATTGTTTTTTACAAATGTTTGTCCAGCCTTACCCATTTCTATCCTTTTTGTTGGGTTTAAGTAGAGGTACTCAATCTTATCGGAAAATGCTTGAACTTGGTGGGGTGGGGTGAGAAAACCTGAAGTTTCAGTAACCACTTGGCTGTTGCTACTGATGTCAAACGCAACGACTGGCAAACCAGATAAAGAAGCTTCTATAACAACATATCCGAAACCCTCCCAAAGAGAGGGCAACAAAAAAACATCGGCACACATCAACAGGTCTTTTGGATTTTCAATGAACCCTGTAAACGTTATTTCATTTTCCAAATCATTTTCAACTACCATTGATTTCAATAAACCCTCCTGTTCTCCTTTTCCTCCGATTAGCATCTGAAAAGGAATGCCTCTTTTTTTTAACTCCACCGCAACGGGAATCAAAAACTCAAAATTTTTCTGTGGCACCAGTCTTCCCAGGGCCGCAAGAGTAAAGTTATTGTCGTTATTATCTACCAAGGGGATAAAGGCCTTTTCAATAAAAGTTGTAGTATCGATTCCATTGGGGATTACTGCAATTTTTTCTGGTGAAATCAGTGAGGTCCCATTGGATAAAATCGAATTTTTAGTGGCCTGTGAATTGGTCAAAACACGGCTTATTATTTTTTGATATAAAAACCGGTTAATAAAATAATTTCTGACGGGTCGGTCACTCCCCCTTCTAAAAATAATATTTCTTACTCCTGCTATTTTTGCGGCAATTCCACCACATTTTAAATCTCTTGAAAGGTTGAGTACGATACTGTCTACCTGCTGATCTTTTAAAACCTTTACCATTCCGTTTATGGTAAAAGGGTTTAAGAAACTGAGGTTGGATAACGCAATAACATGAACTTTAATCCCCAATGCTGTTGCCCGGTGTTGCAATGCTGAGCCAGATTGTGCCATCACCAATACACGGTGACCCAGGGCATGAAGATAATGCGCCATCTCGAGATGCCATTTCTCGCCACCCCCCCATTCATTAACGGTATTTAAAAAACAAAATGAACTCAACTAAAAAAAATCTATTGGACAAGATTAAAGAAAATTAAGATGAGAATTAAGTAATAATGGATATTTATGGTGTATCAAGGGTTGTTTTACAGATTTAGAATTTAAATAGGCCTGGCAATTAAAATGATCCATCAGGGACCTTTTATTTATGCTTTTTTAGGTTTTGGTTGAATTTTCAAAAAAATCAGCTGGAGAAAAGCTTCATATTAATGGATTCCTCATTAAATTGTTTTAGTCTATAAAGTGTACTATGAAAATATTGGTGATTCAACAAAAAATGATAGGAGATGTGCTGCTAAGCACCCTTATTTGTAAAAATCTTAAAATGTGGAATTCAAAGATAACTGTTGATTTTATTGCCAATAGACATACATTGGATGTGATTCGTCATAATCCCTACATCGATGAAATCGTCGTTTTTGAAGACGATTTCAAAAAAAATAAATGGGGTCTTTTTAAATTTCTACTGAATCAGAGGAATAAAAAGTATGATTATATCATCGATTGTTATGGAAAATTGGAGAGCTTACTCATATGTGCATTTACACCTGCCAAGAAAAAAATAGGGTTTAAAAAGATTAATACTATACTGGTTTACAACCATTCCATCCAAAGAAAAATCAAACAAGACTCGGTACTTCAATTATCAACTGTAAACCGGTTTCAGTTGTTGGAACCCATCATGGGAGATGCTCAAAAAAACAGCGAAGTAGAAATATTCCTAAGTGATGAAGAAAAGCTGTCTTCCAGAAAAAAAATGGACCAGGTGATAGGGAAAGAAAAAAAAGCCATCATGATTTCCGCCATGGGAAGTAGCGATATAAAAACTTACCCATCTGAATATTTGGCCCGTTTGATTGAGGTGACTTATAAAACAACACAGCTGCCCATCATATTAAATTACCGTCCCGATCAGGAAGATAAAATATTGGATTTGATGGATCATTTAGCACCTTCCACCAAAAATGCAATAGCAAAAAAATTGACCCCTAGCTCTTTGAGGGACTTCATGAAAACGGTTTACCATTGTGTGGCCATCTTGGGAAATGAAGGCGGGGCAATAAACATGGCAAAAAGCTTAAAAATACCAACATTTGCTATTTTCTCACCTATTATAGATCCTGCAGGATGGCATATTGAAGTTCCCAACAAACACATGGCAGTGCACCTAAAAAATTATTTTCCAGACCGCATTGATTTTAAGAATTATAAAGAACTTCAGAAGAATCCCAAAAAAGTATCTGAATTTTACCATTTACTGAATCCGAATCTCTTTGAAAAAGAGTGGATTTCTTTTCTAATCAGCAATGGAAATCAATAAAATATTTATAGTAAATGATTAATGAGCATTTTAACTGATTTTTTATGAAAAAATCTATTTAAAAGTTAAAAAAAGTGGTGCGATTGCAGCAACTTAAAATTTTTGGAAGTATTTTTGAGTACTTGATTCATTCTTTGAATTGATTTATGGTTAATACGAGGGCATCTTTAGGGATGCCCTTTTTTTTTAAACGAAGTTTAACTTCCATTTAACCTGGCCTTACGAAATATTTAACAGACGTTAAAGTAACTTTAATGTGATGTTGATAAACTTCATGTATGTTTAATTGGTTAACCCGCTAAGGATTTTAAAAAAATTAGCGGGTTTTTTTAAATCCAATTACAATTATTGAGATACTTCATACTCAAACTCCCAGTTGGGGTCCTCCAATCTATTAATAATGTACCTGATGGTGATTTCTGTGTCCTTGGCTACAGCCTCTAATGCTTTTATTCGCAGGTGC